>FYBJ01001386.1_pt1 | contig 226108 bp, 214 predicted proteins | sample 1134611 | NCBI WGS metagenome assembly FYBJ01 (sample SAMEA104116008, study PRJEB20421) | marine metagenome | isolation source: marine
GCACATTGCTGCGCACGCTTTGATGCAACGGCTGGAATACGGCACACGGCGCGGGTTCGGCTCTGTTAAAGTCATGGCGCGGATCGGTGATACGATTTGGAAGAGCTCGGTTTTTCCGCAAGAGAAGTCCACCGAGTGGATTTTGCTGGTCAGCAAGAAAGTGATGCGAGCAGAAGACCTGGCCGAGGGCGATGCGATCGAGCTGAAATTGGAGCTGCTCTAGATCCGCTCCGCCTGCGCGACCGAATCGCTCGCGCGCAAAGCACTGAGAATACGCGTCAAATGCGCCAGATCCTGCACCTCGCTGTCGATCTCATACGTGGTGAACGGGTGGTCGGTCTCAACCTGCTCCAGCATCTTCACATTCACGTGGTTCTGCGCAAATATGCCCGCCATCTCCGCCAGCGTGCCCGGCCTGTCATACAGCGTGACGCGCAAGCGGCCCACGGCGCCTTGCGAGCGCGACCCCCAGGATAGGTCGAGCCAATCGGAATCCTCGCCGTTCGCCAATTCAAAGCAGCCAATGGCGTGCACTTCCACCGCTTCGCCTTTCTTGCGCAAGCCCACGATCCTGTCCCCCGGCACAGGGTGGCAACAATCGGCCAATTGGAACCCCACCCCAGGCGTAAGGCCGCGAATTGAGATCGCATGCTCGCGGCGGGTCCAGTCGTCATCTTCGTCAATATCCGCCGTGCACCCGGGCACCAGCGCTTCCATCACTTCACGATCGGACAGCTTGGCCGCGCCGATGGCGAACATCATGTCCTCCTCATCCATCAGTTCGAGCCGTTCGAACGCCAGTTTTCGCGCCTTCTTGCCGATACGCGCGGGCACTTTCGTTGCGATCTCGTCGAACAGTTTCGCGCCAATCTCTGCGATCTCGGCACGCTCATTCAGTCGCACGGCGCGGCGAATGGCGGCGCGCGCCTTGCCGGTGACGACAAAGCCCAGCCAAGACAATTGCGGTTCGGCTTCCTTGCCTTTGATGATCTCAACCACGTCGCCGTTTTGCAGCTGTGTGCGCAGCGGCATATGGCGGCCGTTGATCTTTGCGCCAACCGCTTGCGCACCCAGATCGGTATGCACGGCAAAGGCGAAATCGATTGGCGAGGCACCCTTGGGTAGCTGGAACAGCCCGCCCTTGGGTGTGAAGGCAAAGATGCGGTCCTGATAGATCGCCATGCGCGTATGCTCGAGCAGCTCGTCCGCATCGTGGCTCGCATCGACGATTTCGATCAGGTCGCGCAGCCAGCTAACCTGTCCGTCGGCCTTGTCGTGTTGCTTGTATGCCCAATGCGCGGCCAGCCCGAACTCGTTGCGGCTGTGCATCTCGCGCGTGCGGATCTGCACCTCTACGCGCATCGAGTTTTCATACATCAACGAGGTGTGCAGCGACATGTAGCTGTTTGATTTGGGCGTCGAGATGTAATCCTTGAACTTGCCGGGCAGAAATTGCCACGTGGTGTGCAGCGCACCCAAAGCGGCGTAGCAATCGGCTTCGTTGTTGCAGATGACACGGAAGGCCATGATGTCTGTGACCTGTTCGAACGACACATGCCGCTCGGCCATCTTTTTCCAGATCGAATAGGGATGCTTTTCCCGGCCCGATATTTCGACAGCAAGCCCGGCTTCGGCCAGCCTTTGCTTGATCTTGAGCGCAATCGCATCGACCTGTCCGCCATCCTTGCTGCGCAATTCTGCAAGCTTGTCTGTGATGGTCTTGTACGCTTCAGGCTCTAGCTGCTCGAAGGCAAGCAGCTGCATCTCGCGCATATATTCATACATGCCCACACGCTCTGCCAACGGGGCGTAGATATCCATCGTCTCACGCGCGATCCGCTGGCGTTTTTCAGGGCTTTTGATGAAATGCAGCGTGCGCATGTTGTGCAACCGGTCTGCCAGCTTGACGAGCAGGACGCGGATGTCCTCTGACATGGCGAGCAGGAACTTGCGCAGGTTTTCTGCCGCACGCTCATTCTCCGGCATCTGCTCGATCTTGGACAGCTTGGTCACACCATCGACCAGCCGCGCTACGTCAGTCCCGAAATTGGCTTCGATATCATCGATTGTGGCGAGCGTGTCTTCTACCGTGTCATGCAGCAGCGCGGTGATGATGGTCTGCTGATCGAGTTTCAGGTCGGTCATCAAGCCAGCGACTTCGACCGGATGGCTGAAATAGGGATCACCGCTGGCGCGCTTCTGGCTGCCATGCTTTTGCACTGTGTAGACATACGCGCGGTTGAGCGCCGCTTCATCGGCGTCAGGGTCATAATTCAGGACCCGCTCAACAAGTTCGTACTGGCGTAGCATTGCTCCCATAGATGTGCGGTGCGGCGCGACTTATTGCAATGCAAAATATCGCTGGCGCTGAAACGAAAACTCAATCTGGACTTTTGCAGTTATACAGATAATGTGAACGTTAACAATTTGTGGAGAGGGTGAGATATGCCGCTGAAATCAGGATTGATCGCTGCAACCTTGGGGGGCGCACTGGCTATGGGGACTATTGCCAGCCCGCTGTCCGCTCAGGACGAAGCCGCGGGTGCCGCGCAATCTCAGCGAACTCTTCTCATGTCTGATGAATTCAACGGCGAAGCGCTGGACCGAACAATCTGGAACGTGGTCGGCCCCGATATCTGGTTCAACAACGAACAGCAGGTCTATGTTGATGACCCGGCTGTGCTGAGCGTGGTGGATGGCATTGCCGGCGCGGACGGTGGCGCGCTGATGCTCCGCCCGCTCTACAAGCCGGGAATCGATCCCAACCCTGATCGCGCGGCGGATTTCGTCTCTGCCCGGATCCATACGCAAGACAAGTTCGATTTCACCCACGGCCGCGCCGAAGCGCGTATCAAGCTGCCCGATGCCGAAGGCGTTTGGCCTGCCTGGTGGCTGCTAGGCAATAGCCAATGGCCCGGCACCGGCGAAATCGACATCATGGAATATGTCGGTGAAAAGGACTGGATCGGCGTTGCGCTGCACGGTCCCGGCTATTCCGGCGAAACCCCGATCGTGAACAAGTTCTTCTTCCCTCAAGGCGAGGATGTGACCGACTGGCACGTTTACGCGGTGGAGTGGACGTCAGAGCAGATCACCTTCGAGGTCGACGGACATGTACTCTATCGCGTGACCCGCCCGATGGTGGAACACTATGGTGACTGGCGCTTCGACACACCCAAGCACCTGATCCTGAACTTTGCGGTGGGCGGTGCCTATCCGATCAAGACGAACGGTATCCAGGAACCCTATGTGGGGGTTCCGCAGTACACCGTGGAGAAGATCAAGACGGGCGAGATCGCGATGCTGGTCGACTGGGTCCGCGTCTATGCGCCCGAGGGAACCGCTGAAGCGGAGAAGTAGTCAACTCCACACCGCTTCAGGTGGCAAGCTCATCAGGATCGCATCGATATTGCCGCCGGTTTTCAGACCAAATAGTGTGCCCCGGTCATAGACCAGGTTAAACTCGGCATAGCGGCCGCGCCATTCAAGCTGCGTCTGCTTGTCATCCGAAGTGAAACCGCTGCCCATCCGGCGGCGCACCAGTTGCGGAAAGATATCGAGAAACGCTTTGCCGACGTCTTGAGTAAAGGCAAAGTTGCGCTCGAACGCAGCATCGTCTTCGCATTCAAGATGGTCGTAGAATATCCCGCCTACGCCGCGATGCACGCCGCGATGCGGGATATAGAAATACTCGTCCGCCCATTTCTTGAACCGCTCGTAATAGGTCGGGTTATGCGCCATGCAGGCCGCGCGGAAACGCGCGTGAAAGTCTGACGTATCTTCCTCATAGGGGATCGGCGGGTTCAAATCCGCTCCACCACCGAACCAGGCCGACTGGGTCGTCAGGAAGCGCGTGTTCATATGTACCGCTGGCACATGCGGGTTCGCCATATGCGCAACCAGGCTGATCCCTGTTGCGGTAAAGCCGGGGTTTTTCGCCGATGCCCCGTTGATCGTCGCGGCGAATTCGGGTGCGAAACTGCCTTTGACGGTCGAGACATTGACCCCGACCTTCTCGAACACTTTGCCCTTCATCAAGCCCTGAACACCGCCGCCAGGATCCGGATTGCCTTCCTCTTCGCGCTGCCATGGCGTGTATTCAAAGCTGGCATCTGAGCCTGCTTCGCGCTCAATGGTCTCAAATTCTGCGCAGATTTGATCTCGCAAGCTTTCGAACCATTGTTTCGCTTGCGCGGTTTGTGCAGTCCAATCGGTCATGAAATTCCCTCGGTTTGGTTCGCCGCCCCTATCCTGCACGGTACGGCTTGGTCTTTGATCAACATCAACCAACTGCGCACTTGCCAAACCATCGAAGGCACGGCAAGTCAAAGCAATGGTTCCCGTTTCGTTCGCACATCAGGAAATGCTGCTGGTCGATGGCCGCGCGCTCTACTGGCCGCGCGAACAAGCTTTGCTGGTGGCCGACCTGCATCTGGAAAAGGCGAGCTGGTATGCGGGCCATGGTCAGATGCTGCCGCCCTATGACAGCCGCGAAACGCTGGAGCGGGTGGCCGACGCGGTCAAGCAAACCGGTGCGCGGCGCGTGATCACGCTGGGTGACAATTTCCACGATGGCGAAGGCACTTCGCGACTGGATCCATTTGCGGCAGGCATGCTGGAGGGGCTGACCCGCGCGCTCGACTGGGTCTGGATCACCGGTAATCATGACGAGCACATGCATCGCTCTTTCGGCGGCGAGCTTACAGACGAGCTTGAAATCAGCGGGATAGTGCTGCGCCACATCGCCAAGGCAGGAGAGATCCGGCCTGAGCTGTCTGGGCATTTCCACCCCAAGGTGCGCGTCAAAGTGCGCGATCGCCATATCAGCCGGGTTTGCGGCGTGTTGAGCCGCAACGCGAATAGCGGCGACCGGATGATACTGCCCGCGTTTGGCGCGCTGACAGGTGGAATGGATGCCGGCGCTCCCGAAATTCGCGCCGCGCTCAGCCCCGCGAGCAGCATCGACGCCGTGCTCGCAGCCAAGGGCAGACTGGTGCAATTGCCGCTTTGGCGCGAAGCTGCGTAACCCCTAGCCTTCGCGGCACATTACCCCTACATAGCCAGCCATAAGCAGAATCAGGCTGTAACAGGAGAACACACATAGCCCGTCCACCTCGGCGTTCGATGGCCCCGCCCGTTAAGAGCGGCCCTCGCTTCGATACTTTCATCCAGTCCGAAAAAGTGCGCGTGATCGACCATGAGGGCGAGAACCTCGGCGTCATGTACACACGTGAAGCCATGGAGCAAGCCAACGAGCTGGGGCTGAACCTGGTAGAGGTTTCTCCGAATGCGGACCCGCCGGTGGCAAAGTTTCTCGATGTCGGCAAATACCGCTACGAGGCGCAGAAGAAGGCCAACGCAGCCCGCAAAACGCAAAAGACGCAGGACATCAAAGAGATCAAGATGCGTCCCAACATCGACACGCATGATTATGACGTGAAGATGCGCAGTGTGAACAAGTTCATCGACCAGGGCGACAAGGTGAAAGTTACCTTGCGTTTCCGTGGCCGTGAAATGGCGCATCAGGAATTGGGCATGGACCTGCTCAAGCGCGTGCAGGACGACGTGGCGGAAATCGCCAAGATCGAAGCCTTTCCGCGCCTTGAGGGGCGCCAGATGCTTATGGTGCTCGCGCCGAAGTAGGCCGCAAACCGTGAACATGATTGCAAAGGGCGTGCTGATCCAGTGCGCCCTTTTCATTTGCGGAGACCCACTTTTACGCCCGGTGTATTACTTCGACAAAGCACGTGTCCTTCTCGACGAGCGACATTGATCGTTCAAACAGTTAGGATATTGTCTAAACAGCAAATTTCTTATCCCCCGGCGGGCACCATGGGTCACTTCGTGCGTTGCATGCCAAGAAATATTCGTTCGGAGCCCCTGATGTTCAAATCCCTGATTACCAGCGCGAGTGTGATAGCACTTGGGCTTTCCGCGGCCCCAGCGCTCGCAGATTCGACAGAATTCTCAGCGGTTTCGACGTCGGTTTCGGTTGCTCCGGTGAACCCCCAGTTTGACATTTTCGCTCCGCAAGAGCGCCAAAGCGCTGACCGGATCGACTACACCGCCTGGAGCGAGGCAATGAATTACCTCGTCTATCCGATGGGCCCTTCGATCCGCGAAGCTCCTTCACGCGCAGAGGCAACCCTGGGTTCGAGACGTATCTATGGCCATCAGTCCCGTTACCGGATGGAAGGCAACCGTGTCATGTTCTCGTTCTTCAACGATGAACTGCGCAATATGGTGGCAGACTATCGCCTTGAGCTGGAGCAGCTAGGCAACCAGATCGACATCACAACTCTACCGCGCAACGAGCAGCTGGCCTACTGGCTAAACCTGCACAATGTAGCGGTAATGGAAAAAATCGCGCAAGAATGGCCCATCCGCCAGCCGCGCGAAATCGAAATTGATGGTATTCCGTTCGACCAGGCCAAATTCATCACTGTGCGCGGTGTGACAATGAGCCCGCACGACATTCGCCACCAGATTGTTTTTCGCAACTGGGAAAACCCCAAGGTAATCTATGGTTTCTGGCGTGGTGAGATAGGTGGGCCTTCGCTCCCCAGTGATGCCTTCACGGGGCTAAACGTCTCGCAAGTGCTCGAACGCAACGCGCGCGAATTTGTGAATTCTTTGCGCGGAACGCAGAACCGCGGTGAGCGGCTGCAGATCAGTACGATCTATGACGAAGCGCGACCTTACTTCTTCGTCGATTGGCCCAACGAAATCCGATCGCATCTCAGTGGTTACGCCAATGAAGAGGTCAGTGCGATCATTGCCAAGACTACTGAAACAGAAGCTGTCGTCTATGAAGCTGATATCGCCGATCTGGCCGGCGGCGTTCGCGAGCCTTCCTTTGTTGAAGTAAGCTCTGACGGCGTCGCAAACAGTTTTCGCATTCCGCGTGGCACAGCACGCTTGCTGCGCGAACAGGCACAACGCTCGGAAAATGCCCGCGAGCAGAGAGGCCCGCGTACGGGTACTGTGATCTTCAATCCGATCAGCCTTCCCGGGCAAGAAAACAATGGCGAGGTCGACTAGGATCCCCGCCTGAACCGAAACGGGTTTTGATTGGGCTTGGTCAGCGATGGCCGCGTCCATTTCGTTTGTGGGCAAAGCTCGAACATGTCGCTGCAATACAGGACATGGCAATGCCGCCTCTCTAGACATTGGTGGGCGTAGGCAGTTTTCTTCTTGCTCACGTTTCTTGACGCAGGGCCTGTCAGTGCACTCGCATTGGCAGGCCCAATTCGCTAGGGCAGGCGCAAGGGGAGGCTGCGCCGCATGACAGCATCAGCGATTGGCCGGATTTTGGGTCCGTTTGCCTTTGCAATCACTGTTTTCAGTACACCGCCTGCCGGCATGCCTGCAGAGGCGTGGCTCGTGGCCGGGCTGGTTGTCTGGATGGCCGCCTGGTGGATGACCGAAGCTGTACCACTTACAGTCACAGCCCTGCTGCCATTTGTCATCTTGCCCTTCGGCTCTGTCTCGAGCGCGCGCGATGTCGCCAGCACATACTATTCGCCGATCCTGTTTCTGCTGCTCGGCGGTGCCTTTCTTGCACTCGCGATTGAACGCACCGGCCTTCACAAACGTCTCAGCCTCGCAATCCTGCGCGCAGTCGGCAGTGGCGGCGGGCAAACCCGATTGCTGCTCGCTTTCATGATTTCCGCGGCGCTATTGTCCATGCTGATATCGAACACGTCGACCACGCTGATCATGATGCCGATGGCGCTGGCTGTACTCGCTGGTGGTTCCGAAGCCACCCGCGCGTCCGCGCAGCTCGCCTCACCAGATGCCGCGGCAGTGGTCGACAAAGAGGGTCTGTCCGGTGCGCTGCCGATGGGCATTGCCTTTGCCGCCAGCATTGGCGGGCTTGGCACATTGGTCGGCTCTCCCACCAATGCTATCGCGGTCGGCCTGCTGGACAGCATGATCGGGGTCAAGATCACCTTTATCGAATGGACGCTGTTCGGCCTGCCAATCGTAATCGTCGGCGTGCCGCTCGCCGCCTTTATCATCGCCAGATTCCAGCGCGTGGCTGAGCACCCTTTCGACGTGACGGCGGCGCGCGAAGCGATAGACACACATGCAACCTGGACCAGCGCGGAAAAACGCCTGATCCCTATCGTAGCGCTTGCCTTCTTGGCGTGGATGACGGTTCCCTGGGTTGGTCCGCTGCTGCCAGATGGCTCTTGGACCAACGGCACCATTGCGATCATCGCCAGTTTTGCGCTCTTCCTGCTGCCCGATGGAACAGGGCGGCCGCTGTTGATCTGGAAAGAGGCCGATCGCGCGCCCTGGGCGGTCATCATGATGTTTGGTGGCGGATTGGCACTCGCCGCGGGCATGCAAGTATCCGGCCTCGCTACCTGGCTAGCCGAAGCCTTGTTGCCGCTCGAAACCTTGCCGTTAATTGTCGTCGCACTCGCAGTGGTCGCCATGATTGTGGTGATTACCGAGTTCGCCAGCAATGTTGCGACCGCAACCGGGATCATCCCGGTCGTTGCTTCTCTTGTTGTCGCCTTGGGAGCAGACCCGTTGCTGCTTGCCATGCCAGCCGCGCTCGCCGCAAGCTGGGGCTTTATGTTGCCAGCCGGGACCGGGCCGAACGCAATTGCCTGGTCGACCGGGCGGATCAAGATTGAACGGATGGTCGGCGCGGGACTGGTTCTGGATGTCCTCGGCGTATTCCTGATTGTCGGAGTGGTGTGGGGTGTTGCCGTGCTGATCTAGTCTCCAGCCGTGAACTGGCTGTCCTACAGGCTGTGCGAACTGTTAGATTCGCGGCATGTTCGTTCGATGCACAGGATCGATTCACGCGGTAGTCTGTGCGCGTTTAGTCCATCGGTTTTCTTGCCTCTGGACAGTGTTCCAAGTGTTCCATGCTGTAGGAATTGCGTGGTTGAAATCGCGCCTCAAATGGTTGCAAGTGATACCATCTCGCGATAGTTGGCACTGCATACAGGCTGGCGGCGGAGAAGCGTTCCTGCGGAGGTTAGGAACGGGGGCCACGCGCGGCGAACAATTGGCTCCTGCCTTCCTGGGAGCGTTGTTTAGGAAGGAACGCGCATATGACTGACGCGATTGATCCGGTTGACCAACCCACCCCGCGCCGCAAGCCCAAAGACCTTGTGACCACAATCAACGGTCGTCCGATGAAACCATCCACGCTGATGATGGGTTATGGCTATGACCCGGTGCTGTCGGAAGGTTCGCTGAAAGCACCGATCTTCCTCACCAGCACATTCGCGTTTGAGAACGCAGCCGCGGGCAAGCGGCATTTCGAAGGCATCACTGGAAAACGTGAAGGCGGCGCAGAAGGTCTGGTCTATTCACGCTTCAACGCACCCAATCAGGAAATTCTCGAGGATCGTCTGGCGATCTGGGATGGCGCGGAAGAGGCGCTGAGCTTCTCCAGCGGAATGACAGCCATCGCAATCCTGATGCTGGCCGCGTGCAAGGCCGGCGATGTGATCGTACATTCCGGCCCGCTCTATGCAGCAAGCGAAGGCTTTGTCGCCAAGATCATGGCCAAGTACGGCGTGACCTATGTCGACTTCCCGGCTGGCGCGACCGCTGAAGAGCTCGACGCTGTGATGGCCAAAGCAAAGGCTCAGGCCGAAGCGCAAGGCGGCGAAGTGCCGCTGATCTATCTCGAAAGCCCGGCCAACCCCACCAACGCTCTGGTCGATGTCGAAGCAGTCAAAGTCGCACGCGACAGGCACTTCGATGCTGACCGCTGCCCGATTGCCATCGACAACACATTCCTTGGCCCCCTTTGGTCGCGTCCGCTGGAGCATGGTGCGGATCTGGTGGTGTACTCTCTGACCAAATATGTAGGCGGCCACTCAGACCTCGTTGCAGGCAGCGTTTCCGGCAAGAAGCGCTTCATCGATCCGATCCGCGCGCTGCGCAACACCATGGGCGGTATCGCGGATCCGAACACCGCTTGGATGCTGCTCCGCTCGCTCGAAACGGTCGAACTGCGCATGGAGCGCGCCGGCAAGAACGCAGAGAAGGTGTGCGAATTCCTGAAAGGCCATCCCAAGGTAGATGGTCTGGGCTATCTCGGCATGATCGAAGATGCGCGCCAACAGGATATCTACGATCGCCATTGCCTCGGCGCTGGTTCCACTTTTAGCGTCTTCATCAAAGGCGGCGAAGCGGAATGTTTCCGCTTCCTTGACGCGCTGAAGGTGGCCAAGCTTGCGGTCAGCCTTGGCGGCACGGAGACGCTCGCCAGCCACCCTGCATCGATGACGCACCTATCCGTGCCGGACGAACGCAAGGCCGCGCTTGGCATCACAGACAACCTTGTTCGCATCAGTATCGGGATCGAAGACCCGGATGATCTGATCGCTGACTTCGAACAAGCACTGGCGAAGGTCTGATTGCTGTCCTACTCTCTCCCCAAGCATTAGGGAGAGAGCCATGGCCGACACGAAACCGGTATTCCTTGTCATCGGCGCCGGCGCCGGTATCGGCGGACACGCTGCTAAGCGCTTTGCGGCGGGTGGCTATCACGCGGTCCTCGCGCGGCGTAGCGATGAAGAGGGGCTTACGCGGCTCGTCGACGAAATAAAGGACGCTGGCGGCAGCGCGTCAGGCGTGTTGCTCAACGCATCGGAGGATGGCGCGATAGAGGATCTGGTCGCGCGGATCGAAAGCGATATCGGCCCGATTGACAGCGCGCTCTATAATCTCGGCGCGCAAATCGGGAACCGCGCGCTGCATGATACGCCGCACAAGACATTCGAGCTGGGCTGGCGGCTCGGCTGCTATGGTGTGTTCCGGCTTGCGCACGCGATGTTTCCGGCGATGGTCGAGCGGGGGAAAGGCTCCTTGCTTGTCACATCAGCCACCGCCGCGGTTCGCGGCAATGCCGGGCAACACAGCCATGCGGCAGCAATGGGCGGGCGGCGCATGCTGTGCCAGACGCTGAACGCGGAATTCGGCCCGCAAGGCATTCACGTTGCGCATGTGGTGGTTGATGGCCCGGTTCGTTCGCCTGACACGCTGGTCAAACTGCTTGGCGACAAATGGGATGCATTCGAAGCGGCCAAAGGCGAGGAAGGGATCATCGACCCCGCCGTACTGGCGGAAACGTACTGGCATCTGGCGCAGCAACCACGCAATTGCTGGACGCATGAGCTGGATGTACGGCCGTACAACGACGTCCCGTGGTGGAATGACAATCCCGATCCGACGATCAATTCGCGGGCCGGCAAGCCGGGATTTGCTGGGCCGAGTGACGGCTAAAGGCAGTATGTCCGAACCAGTGAGCTAGGCGGCGGCTGGTCTGCGAAAGCTGGGCCTCTGCCAATAGGTTAGCATGCGCCAAAACCACTCGAGTGGACCAAATCGGTAGTGCTTGAGCCAAATCGGGCTGATGACGAGCTGTACCGCACAGATCGCAGCCCAAATATAGTACAACTCGTGCCTTTGTAGCGCACCAAACAGTCCGAAACCGGTGAAGATGATCGCGCAAACCACACTATGTGCCAGATAGTTGGTGAGAGCCATCTGACCTACAGAAGCCATTGATCTGCGCAGCCAAGCAAATAAGCCTGATCGATACAGCAGCAAAAGCAGCCCGAGATGCCCCAGCGTCATGGATAGCCGCCCGACATCGAAAGTGACATTCGCCTGGTTGAAAGCCAGCAGGCTGAAATTGTTGTCAGCGATCCAACGGGCTTCCATCACATTAACTGGTAAGCCGATACCGTAACCTACCACAACCATCCCCGAGTAAAGCGCCACTGGTCGTGCAAGTGTCAAGACACCCAGCTTGAACAGCGCCATCCCGATCAACATCATTCCGAAAACATCGCCGAATGCGTAATAAAGATGGGTAGTCTGTAACCATACAGCCAAGGGTGCGATGGCTTCCTGTGTCGAAAGCCATCCGCTCCTGTGCGCCGCGATATCGGCTTCAATAGCCTCCGCAGACAACGTGTGCCCAGCTTCCGCGGCCCGCCACGCCGATATCGCGGCGGTCTGATCCTCGGTAAGAGTGCCACCGCCATTCTCGATAGTTAGCGCTGCTTGCGCCTGCTCGTAGGTATCAAGGCTGTCCTGAGCGGAGTTGTAGTTGTTGAAAGCAACGAGCGCGAGAGACGCTAAGCCAATGGCGATTAGCCAGCGCGGCATCAGCTTGCGAAACCCGTAAGCAAACAGAGCTGTGACGCCATATGTGTACAGGATGTCGCCTGGCCACAGCAGGATCCAGACATTGACCATACCGAACCCGATCAGCCAGAGGTTTCGGCGCATGTAAATGTCGCTGGCATGCACTGGATCTTTCTGTTCCAGCTTAGTGGTAAGCAGGATTATCCCAGCACCGAATAAGAGTGAGAACAGCCCTCGCTGCGTGCCATCAAAGAAGATCTGAATGACTTGCCAAGACAACAGGTCGGCGCCCGTCGCACCACCATTATTGAGCGGGTTGTAATAGGCATTCGAGAGCCCGAACCCGGTAATGTTCATCAGCAGAATGCCAAAAAGCGCCCAGCCACGAACAAAGTCCAGCGCACCAATCCGCTCGTTGCTTTTCGTTGGTGCAACCGCAGGCTCGCCAAGTGCATGTTCTACGTTTTCGGAATAGGTCGTCGCCATTGCTATCGCCCCCACAGCAAATCCGACCCTGTCGATATGCTTGAGCCCAAGTCACGCCGTTGGCAAGAAAAAACGGGCGGACTTTTGGGAGATCACTTTCGGCAATCTCTGAGACGCGACACTCACCGCTGACGGCCGCAGGGTCAGCCTCTCCACTCCCGCCGTTCTTCGCCGACTTTCAGAACTTCGTACGCGATCTGAAGTTTCTGGAACTCGGCGGCGGCATCCTTGTCACCCGGCTTCACATCCGGGTGCACGAGCTTGGCCTTTTCACGATAAGCCTTCTTGATCGCGGCGAAATCAGCGTCTGCTTCCAGTTCCAGCAGTTCCAGTGCGCGCATTTCATCCGCGCTACGCGAACCATCGCCAGACCCGGCCCAGCCATAGTGGGAGGCTTCGGCATAGCCTTCGCTCTCCTGCCGCTCGGCCTTGGCACGTTCTGCCTTCTCTTCTTTGTCGAGACCTTCGAAATAGTCCCAGCCCTTGTTGTATTCCGCAGCATGCGCCTGACAGAAATACCACCGGTCGGGGCTATTCGGGGACTTGGGCGCAGGGCAATCGCCACGCTCCTCACACCCATGGCGATCGCAAAGGCGTACCGTTGTCGCCTCACGCGAGTCATTATATCCGCGCCAGCGCGGAAAACCCCAGTCGTTGGATCGGCGCGGCTTAGGCATCCGCGTACGCGCAATTTGCAGTTTGTCGGGCTGGCATGGACTCTAGTCTAGGGATGGTTGCCGCCAATGGAAAGGTGTGGGAACCAATTTCAAATTGAAATGTTGCATTGCAATAGATCATTCACAATTTGCAGCTATCCGGCTGCGCGAAGATATGAGAACCATGAGCAAACAACTCGCCATTTCCAGCACGTTTTCAACGTTCGCGCTTGCCGCGATGGCTTTGCTTTGGTCACCGGACCAGGTCGGGCCCCATTGGGCTGACATGCAAGTGCCCGTGCAGTCCGAGGCGTTAACGCTCGACCTGCCGGTGCCGTCGCTATTCCGCGACTAATCTAATTGATCACTACGCTGACCGCGCGGCGGTTTTGCGCCCATGCTTCTGGCGTTGAAGCCAGGGCAACAGGGCGTTCCTTGCCGTAGCTGACCGTTGAGATACGGTCTGCGTTTACACCAATGCTAACGAGGTAATTCTTCGCTGAATTGGCGCGGCGTTCACCCAAAGCCAGATTGTACTCGCGCGTGCCGCGCTCGTCAGCATGACCTTCTACGGTGATGCGGATCTGGGGATAGCGGCTAAGATACTGAGCTTGTGCTTGCAAAGCTGCAGCATCGACGCTGTCAATATTGAAGCGATCAGTATCGAAGAAAATGACGTTCTGACCATTCACCGCGTCTTCGAAGTGCGCTTGGCTGCCCACCGTAGGCCCGGTTGGAGCTGGTGCCGTAGCCGGACCTGTTGCCGGCGCAGTTGTGCTTGGCGGCGGCGGCGGAAGCTCTTCCGGCGCCTTTTTCGCGCAAGCAGCCAAAGTGGTGACTGATGCCAGCAGAATCACAGTTGCAAAACGTTTGTTCATTGTTGTTTCCTCTCAGGAAATTGGGGAGTCTTGCCTACCTATAATAACACAAAAAAAGAGTATCAGGGGAGAATTGGTCCCCATGCTGGATCTGACGCGTCCACCGGTGTCGGAAGCCTCCTTTCATTGCGACCTGTCAGGTCGACTTGCCACAGGCCTGACCGGCCCGAATTCCGTTCCGTTCGGAAGAACTGAATGATGCGACCATTGGGTGCCCAGGTCGGCCCTTCGTCCTGCCAACCGCTGGTCAAAACGCGCAGATTGCGGCCATTTGGGCTCATGACCGCGATATTGAAGTCGCCCGCGATCCGCGTGAACGCGATCTGGTCACCCCGCGGGCTCCATTCGGGGTTAGCGCAACGCCCGCCAGAGAATGTGATGCGGCGCTGGTTGGTGCCATCCGCATTCATCACATAGCATTGCTGGCTGCCCGATCGATCGCTCTCGAACACGATCTGGCGGCCATCGGGCGAATAGGAGCCGCCAATATCGATCCCCGGCGTATCGGTTAGCCGCGTACTGCGGCCACCGCTGGCCGGCACGCTGTAGATGTCGGTATTGCCCGCAACCGCCATCGAGTAAAGGATCGTGCGCCCGTCCGGGCTCCAGCGCGGCGCAAAGGTCGGGTTGCTGCTTTGCGTGACCAGCGTCTGCCGCCCTGTGCCGATGTCATAGACATAGAGGCGCGGATTGCCGTCGACATAGGACAGATAGAGCAGCTGCGAGTAGTCGGGCGAATAGCGCGGCGTAAGCGCGGTTGCGCTGCCCAGTGTCAGGAAGCGGTGGTTCGCTCCGTCGCTGTCCATGATTGCGAGACGTTTGACGCGGCGATCCTTTGGCCCAGTTTCGGCGATATATGCAATGCGGCTGTCGAAGAAGGGGCTCTCTCCCGTGAGGCGCGCATAGATGATGTCGGAACATTTGTGTGCCGCACGCCGCCAGTCGGAGGGTGGGACAACCCAACCTTCGCGCACCAGTTCATCCTGCAAGGCAACGTCATAGAGGTAGCACCCGACCACCAATCGCCCGTCATCACGCGGGCGGACATAGCCATGTACCAGCATTTCCGCGCCGCGCCCGCGCCAATTGCCCCACGCGGGGTCTGTGATCTGCGCGAAGGCGGGTTGGGGCAAGCGCGCCGGGCCGATAGGTTGGAACAGGCCGTTGTTCTGTAGGTTCGCAGTGATAACATTTGCGATCTCTACGCCAAGTGCAGCGGTGCCGCGCGAATTGGCAGGCGTCGCCACATCGCGATCTGCCGCAAACCCCGGAATGGCAATCGACAGATCCGCCCAATCGCTTTCGTCGGTGACAGTAAAGACCAGGCCGCCCTCGGCATCCTCGCCCGAGGCTTCTGTCTCGGTTGTTTCCACCTGACCACCCTCTGGTGCTGGTTGGCCAAGGTCCTGATCCTGCGCCGCCAGCGGCACTGCCAGGAATGCGAGAACGAAAATCCATTTCTTCATCGGGATAGGTTCCTATCGAAACGCGCGCCCCGGATCGACTTCCAGGCGTTGTAATACTCGGCGGGCAGGTCAAACGGCGCGGCGAGCTGCACTGCGCGGATGGCCCGTTCTGCATGTAGCCCGGCTTGCGGGCGATTGGAGTCATTGATGCCGGACTGACGCAGCACGCGCGGACGCCCCGCCAAAGTGCCGTCTTCATTGAGGTTGAAAGCCAATTCCGTCACCAGCAGCTCTGTATCGACGCCGGACGGCGCATTCCAATGCGGCTTGATCTGGCGTGACAATGCCTGGATCAGGCTGGCTTGCGCGCTTCGGCCGATTTGGTCAGCAGGAATGCGATTATCATCCGACGAGCTGTCAGAGCCTGCACCTTCAAGGAAATTCTCGCCCACCTGCGTACCCGTGGCCTGACGCGGGGGTGTTTGTGCGGCTTGCCTCGGTTGCTGAGTGACGGCTGCTCGTGAATTGTTGGTCGGTGGCGGCTCACGGGTTGGCTTCGTGGATGCCTCGCCATCCGATTGCTCAACCGGCGCTTGCACTTCATCAGACACAGTCGGCGCCATCGCGGCGCGGCTATCGGGCGCGATTTCCGGTGCGGTTGAGTTCAAGGAAACATCGGTGGCCAGACTGACAGTCATCCGCTCCGGAATTTCGAATGGATCGCCGGGCCCGGGCTGAAACAGCAGCACGGCAGCAAGCGCAAGGTGCAGGCCGACAGCGACGCCAAGGCCCCATTTCTCGTCTTGTCGAAGTGCTCTGGTTTCCATGACAATTTGGTAAATTATGGCGCTGATTGTGAACTGTTAGTGACCAGCGAGATCGAGCTGAACCCGGCCCGGTTCAACTCACCCATCACCGCCATCACCCGGGCGTATTGCAATGTCCTGTCACCGCGGAGCACGATCACCGGCTCATTCCCTGCCTGACCGCGATCAATCGCTGCCAGCGCATCGGGCAATCCCCCGGTCTCCACCCGCTCGTTCCCGATAAAGATCGTGCCCGTCGGATCGATGCTGATCGTGACCTGATCGGGTTGCTGGTCGATCGGGTTCGCCCGGCTATCGGGCAGATCCACAGGAACACCCGAGGCAAGTAGTGGCGCTGTGACCATAAAGATGATCAGCAACACCAGCATCACATCCACGAAAGGTGTGACGTTGATCTCTGCCATAGGCGCGCGGCGAGAACGCCGCCCTGCCCTGCCGGAAGAGGAAACCGACATACCCACTATGCTTTGTCCAGCTCGTGGCTGAGGCTGGCATGGAACTTGTCCGCAAAACGGTGCAGCTTGGCCTCGTAACGGTTCACGCGGTCGCTCAAACGGTTGTAGGCGATCACAGCGGGGATCGCAGCGAACAGGCCAATAGCGGTCGCAAACAGCGCCTCGGCAATGCCCGGTGCCACCACAGCCAACGAAGAACTTTCCTGCATGCCGATCTGGAAGAAGCTGTTCATGATGCCCCAAACGGTGCCGAACAAACCGACAAAGGGTGCAACGGAACCAGTGGTGGCCAGAAAGCCCAAGCGGGTTGAGAGATCATCCGCCTCTTGCGCAACCTGGCTCTCCATCATTCCGGCTAGCCTGCTGCGGGTACCTTCGCGGTCCACCGGCGGATGTTGTGTCGAACGCTTCCATTCATTGATCCCGGCAGCGGCGACCCGCGCTGGCGGCAAATCCTTGCGCGCCCGGCCAGATGTCAGACTGTCGAATTCCTCGGCCTGCCAAAAATCGGCTTCGAAGTCTCTGCTGCGACGTTCCAGCTTACCCATGCGCAGGCTGAAGGAAACGATAATCGTCCAGACCCAGATGCTGGCCAGGATCAGTCCGATCATCACGGCTTGCACCACAATGTCGGCTTGCAAGAAAAGTTCGAGCGGGTCGAGCCGGGCAGGCGCTGCAGCCAACAGGTTGAGCGAAAGTGTCATGCGAGATTGTCTTCCATGAAATTGGCAAAGGCGGTGCGCCATTCAGCCGGTTGGCGGCGCGGCCTTCCGTCAAGAGAGATGAAGCCAACGCGCAAGCTGGCTTCGCAAAGCAATTCGTCGCCGCGCATCGCGCGCTGATGCATGCGGCAACTCGCTGCGCCTAGTTCTGTGCACGTCGTTTCGATCACCACGTCGTCATCAAGCTTGGCCGGGCGCAGATATTTGAGGTTGATTTCAGAGACCGCATAAGCGCCGCCATCTTCCCCTCTTGCCCCTGCTTCGATTGCTTCGCGCTGATCAATCTTCAGCATGCGCAAAAGGTCGCTGCGGGCACGTTCGAACCAACGCAAATAGTTCGCGTGATAGGTGATCCCCGACAGGTCTGTGTCTTCGTAATAGACACGCACCGCATAAAGATGCCGCGCACCGTCAAAAACGCCGCCAGGGAAAACAGGTTTAACCATCAAGGAAGCCACCTAAAGCAACGGGGATTCGCTGCAAAGTGCCCATTTGCTCTGCACGCCTGAACGACGGCAAAACGAGTCTGGCATACGATCAATAGTGATCAGCGCGCCAGCATGGGCCCTAACGGGTGCCCGCCGAAGATGTGAACATGCAGATGCGGGACTTCCTGATGGCCATGCCCGCCAATATTGGCGAGCAGGCGATACCCCGGCTCCACCAGCCCTTTCGCGCGGGCAACTTCGCCCACCGCACGCACGAAGCCTGCGATCTCTTCCGCAGGCGCATTGGCGGAGAAATCATCCCAGCTGACATACCGCCCCTTGGGAATTACCAGTGTGTGAATGTCCGCCTGCGGGTTGATATCTTCAAATGCATAGGCCCATTCGTCTTCAAAGACTTTCTTGGACGGAATCTCACCGCGCAGGATTTTGGCGAAGATGTTTGTGTCATCATAAGGCTGCGTTGCATCGATGGGCATTGCTACTCGCTCCTGCTCGCTTTCTCTTCGATTCCGGAGGTGCCTTCGCGCCGGTCAAGCTCGGCCATGACTTCATCGAGCTTGATACGTCGGGCTTGCAACAGCACTAGCAAGTGGAAGATCAGGTCCGCTGCCTCTCCCACCACTTCTTCGCGACTGCCCGAAAGGGCGGCGATCACAGTTTCAACGGCTTCTTCACCCAGCTTTTGCGCGATCTTCTCAATCCCGGCAGCGTTGAGTTTCGCGACATAGCTGGCGTCTGGTGAAGCGGCTTTGCGCTCTGCAATCACTTGCTCAAGACGTGTCAAAGTTTCCATGCCATTGTTCTCGCTTAAACGCCGCGCGCGGGCAAGCCTGCTGCGCGTAAGGCAGCATGCGCTTCTGATATCGAATAGGTTCCGAAGTGGAAAATGCTGGCGGCTAGCACTGCGCTCGCGTGCCCCAATGTTACACCCTCAACCAGGTGATCCAGCGCGCCCGCACCGCCGCTGGCGACCACAGGAACATTGACGCAATCAGCAATCTCGCGGATCAGCGCCAGATCGTAACCCGCTTGAGTGCCGTCACCATCCATCGATGTTACCAGCAGCTCTCCCGCGCCCAATTCGGCGAGTTTCTGAGCGTGCTCAACCGCATCAATGCCGGTCGGTTTGCGCCCACCATGCGTATAGATTTGCCATCCGGCACCTATGCGCCGTGCATCCACGCTGGCGACCATGCACTGGCTGCCGAATTTCTCTGCAATATCGGCGACCAGCTCCGGCCGCGAAACCGCCGCACTGTTCACAGCCACCTTGTCTGCACCCGCAAGCAGCAGCGCGCGCGCATCCTCAACCGTGCGCACCCCGCCGCCCACGGTCAGCGGCATGAAGCACACTTCGGCGGTGCGCCGGACAATGTCGAGCAGCGTCCCGCGCCCTTCGTGGCTGGCTGAAATATCCAGGAAACACAGCTCGTCTGCGCCCTCTTCGTCATAGGCTTTGGCCTGCTCGACCGGATCGCCAGCATCCTTCAGATCGACAAAGTTGACGCCTTTAACCACACGGCCATCGGCAACGTCCAAACATGGGATGACGCGGATACGGACGGTCATTCTTTAGTCTTTCTTTACAACGCCAGTTAGCCGGTGCGGTCCCAGCTCTAAAACAATCTCGTCACCAATTTCGAAGAGCGGGTTATCTCCGTCAGCCACCCCTTTCCAATTGAATTTGATTGTTCCCGCGTTGGCTTCGAAGTCTGCGACATGCTGGCTATTCTGAATCATTCGGACCGGACCGCTATACTCACCAGGCAGATTGCGCAGGTTCATTTCCACGCGCTCCCGACCGTCGCTCCAGCGGCTCTGATCCAAATCGCCATGATAGGTTAAGGCTGTGCGGAATTTGCAATCGACGTCATGGGTCCTGCGAGGGCCCCTTTTTTCCAACACCGTTGCCAGAATAGTCATGGCCACGAATGCGAGAAGCATGATCATCCAATCTTCCATCATTCACGCCCCGCCATTGCAATCGCTGCAGCCAAATCGAGCCGGCCTTCATACAATGCCCTGCCCGTGATTACGCCTTCGATCCCTTCATGCGCGTTGAGCGAGAGCACGTGAATGTCATCCAGCCCCTTTACCCCGCCGCTCGCGATCACGGGAATGTCCACGCGCCGCGCCAGATCGAGCGTCGCGTCGATATTGCAGCCTTTCAGCATTCCATCGCGGCCAATGTCCGTGAACAACAGACTCGCAACGCCTGCGTCCTCAAACCTGCGGGCGAGATCGACAACGGGCACGTCCGAAACCTCGGCCCAGCCCTCGGTTGCGACCATGCCATCCTTGGCATCCACCGCAACAACGATGCCGCCTTCCCATTCCTTCGCCATTTCCTTCACGAATTCGGGATCTTTCAGCGCGGCTGAGCCCATAACCACGCGCGCAACGCCAAGATTGAACCAGGCTTCGACCGCCTCAGGGGTGCGGATACCGCCGCCCAGTTGGACATAGCCGGGGAATGCCTCGACGATGGCTTTAACCGCTTCAACATTGCGCCCTTCTCCCGCAAAGCTGCCGTCAAGATCGACCACATGCAGGTGCTGCGCGCCAGCTTCAGCAAAGATCATGGCCTGCGCCGCCGGATTATCTCCGTACACGGTTGCGCGATGCATATCGCCTTCGGCCAGCCTCACGACTTCGCCAGCCTTCAGATCGATGGCGGGAAATACGATCATGGAGTTGTCTCCGATAGACTGGCCACCCGCGCCCTCCACCCTTCCACCCGGATGGTATCCCAATAGGCTCCGGGTGGAAGGGTGGAGGGCGCGGGTGGCATGGGTTGCGAGAACATCACGGTCTCCACTCCAAAAATCTCTCGAGCATCGCCAGCCCATAGGCTTGGCTCTTTTCAGGGTGAAATTGCACACCCAGAATATTGTCACGCGCAACCGCCGCGACCAGACCTTCGCCGTGGTCCGTCATCGCGGCAACATCCGATCCATTGGCTGCGGCAAAGTGGTAGGAATGAAGGAAATAGGCCTCGCCATCTTCCAGCACAGGATGGTTCTTCGCATGCGGCATCAAAGCTACATCGTTCCAGCCCATATGTGGCACTTTGATGGACGGGTCGGTTGGTTCGATCAGCCGCACATCCCCTTCGATCCAACCAAGACCGCGCGTTGTGCCATGCTCCAGCCCGCGTGTCGCAAGCAATTGCATGCCCACGCAAATGCCAAGGAACGGCATGCCTTTTTCAAGCACACGTTCTTCCAGCGCCTCGACCATACCGGGGATGGAACGAAGCCCCTTTGCGCAGGCCTTGAAGCTGCCAACACCGGGCAGCACAATCCGCCGCGCTCCACGCACCAAATCAGGGTCGGCGGTGACCGCAATATGCTCCGCCCCTGCCGCCTTCAGCGCGTTGTGAACCGAATGCAGATTGCCAGCGCCATAGTCGATCAGCGCGAGCGCTTCAGCCACCGAGCTGCCCCTTGGTTGAAGGAATGGCCCCGCCTTTACGCGGGTCTTGCTCGACCGCGATTCGCATCGCACGGGCAAAACCCTTGTACAGCGCCTCGCAAATATGGTGGTTATTGGTGCCGTAGAGCAGTTCCATGTGGAGCGTGATGCCCGCCGTCTGCGACACAGAATGGAACCAGTGCTCAATCAGTTCGGTATCCCACTCACCCAGCTTTTCCTGCGTGAAACCGGCCTTCCATACAAAGTAGGGGCGGCCCGAGATATCCAGCGCGACGCGCGCCAAAGTCTCATCCATCGGGGAATAGGCGCTGCCATAGCGGCCAATACCAGCCTTGTCGCCCAGCGCCGCCGAGATCGCCTGACCCAATGCAATCGCGCTGTCTTCGGTAGTGTGGTGTTGATCGACATGCAGATCGCCGTCGACCTTCATCGTCACATCGATCAGCGAATGCTTCGAGAACTGCTCAACCATGTGGTCGAGAAATCCGATTCCTGTCGACACATCATAGCTACCGGTCCCATCGAGATTGACCTCGATCAGAATGCCGGTTTCAGCCGTCTTTCGCTCAATTCGCCCGGTGCGCATAACTCAACCTGTGATCTGTGCAGGCGGCTATAAGGGCTTGGCGCAAATGCACAAGTATTGCTGCGGCGCGGTATAACCGCGCGATTGATGTCGATTGCGGCTTGACCACAGCCGCGCACAGCGGCACGATTTATCTGCAATGAGTGATGACACACCCGATAGCCTGATCCCGTATGACGAGATCGTTCAAGAAGCGCTGCGCGCCGTGGTTGGCCGCGTGCTCGGCGAGATTGTATCTGGCGGTAGCGAGCTACCCGGAGAGCATCATTTCTACATTACCTTCAAAACCGGCGCGCCGGGTGTTTCCATTCCAAAGCATCTGCGCGAGCGCTTCCCGGGCGAGATGACGATCGTTCTGCAGAACAAGTTCTGGGAACTGAAAGTGACCGACCATGGCTTTTCCGTCGTCCTGAGCTTCAATCAGGTTCCGGCGAAGCTGGAAATTCCCTTCAGCGCGATCACCGCCTTCGTTGATCCAGCGGTCGATTTTGGCCTGCAATTTCAGGCGACTGGCGACGACATGCCGCCCGAAGAGCATGAGAGCGCGCAGAATGACGGATCGGGAAGCGATGGCTCTAGCGAAGCACACGGCGGCCCTGACGATGGCTCGAACGTCGTGACCGTGGACTTCGGCCGTAAAAAATAGGCGGGTTTTGCCCCACCAACTCTTGATTTTGCAGGCAGCCTTGCGCCAACAGCGCACATGGGCACTGAAAAGCAACAGAACGACAAGCTCCATCGCCGCGGGTTGATGTTCATCCTGTCCTCGCCATCGGGGGCAGGCAAGACGACCATGTCGCATAAGCTGCTGATGGCTGATGAAGAGATCAAGCTGTCGGTTTCAGCGACCACCCGTCCCAAGCGCCCGGGTGAGGTTGACGGCATAGATTACCACTTCGTGAGCGATGCCGAGTTCGACCGGATGGTCGAGAAGGACGAGTTCTACGAATGGGCCAATGTCTTTGATTATCGCTATGGCACGCCCAAAGCCTATATTCGCAAAGGCTTGAAAGAGGGCGAAGATTTTCTGTTCGACATCGATTGGCAGGGTACGCAGCAGCTCTACCAGAAAGACCAGCAGGATGTGGTCAGCGTATTCATCCTCCCGCCTAGTCTAACCGAATTGCGCCGCCGGTTGGAAAGCCGTGCGCAAGACAGCGCTCAAGTCATTGATGGCCGGATGGAGCGGGCGCGCAGCGAAATCAGCCACTGGGCCGAGTATGACTATGTGGTGATCAATGACGATGTCGATGAATGCTTCGTCAAAGTGCGCGAGATCCTGCATGCAGAGCGCATGCGCCGCACGCGCCAGACCGGGCTGATCCCGTTCGTACGCGAATTGACCGCATAGGGCTCTCGAAGGAAAAAGGCCGGAAGATCGCTCCTCCGGCCCCAAAAGAATCTCTCACTGAAGATGCTTCAGCCCGCTGGATCGTTGAAGGTGCTGGGCAACCAAGCATTCACGACGCCGCCGTCTACGATCACGGTTTCGCCGACGACATAGTCACCCGCACGGCTGCATAGGTAAATCGCAGCGGCGGCCATATCTTCAGCCGTGCCGATCCGCTTGGCCGGAATGCCTGCAGCCGATGCATCGGGCGCGTTCTTGGCCGCTTTGTTCATTTCGCTAGGGAATGCACCCGGCGCGATGGAGCTGACCACGATGTTGTCCTTGATCAGGCGCGCCGCCACTCGGCGGGTCAGCTGAACCACGCCTGCTTTCGATGCTTGGTAGGCATAGGTTTCCCACGGGTTGATGCGGAAACCGTCAATCGATGAAACATTGATCACCTTGGCGGGGCGGCCTTCACTTGCAGCAGCTACCAGTAGGTTATGCAGCTTTTGCGTCAGGAAGAACGGCGTCTTGACGTTCAGATCCATCGTGCGATGCCAGCCCGCTTCGCTGAATTCGAGATAATCCTGTCCCCATGCCGCACCGGCGTTGTTGATCAGGATATCAAGCTTGTCTTCCTTGGCAGCAATCGCATCGGCCAATTGCTGCATACCATCCATTTGCGACAGATCGGCTTGCACAGGAATGACCTTGTCAGCGCCGAATTCTTCGACGGTTTCCTGCATCTGCTCGATCTTGCGCGCTGAGATATACACCCGTGCGCAGCCCGCGGCGAGCAAACCTTCAACGAACATCTTGCCGATCCCGCGTGATCCGCCTGTTACCAGCGCAACACGCCCGTCAAGGCCGAAAAGTGATTGAATATCCATGAACTGGTCCCCTTAATATCCGCTCAGCTCGGCCACACGATTGGTATGGTAATAGGCGTCACCCAGGAATTCCTGCAGCGCGCGATCACGCTTCATATAGAGCCCGATGTCATATTCGTCGGTCATGCCGATACCGCCATGCATCTGCACGCCTTCGCGCACGGCAAGGCCAGCGGTCTTGGCGACTTTAGCCTTTGCGACCGATACCATCAGATCCGCCTTTTCACTGCCGCCGTCCAGCAGCTGCTGCGCCTTGATCACCGCCGCACGTGCAATTTCGACTTCGGAGTAAAGATGCGCAGCTCGGTGCTGCAGCGCCTGGAATTCGCCGATCAGCTTGCCGAACTGTTTGCGCTGCTTGAGGTAATCGACGGTCATATCCATCGCCCCGCGTGCAACACCCACACCTTCAGCCGCAGAGCCAACGCGGCCCGCATTCAGGATCTTGTTTAGCACCTCGCGCCCGCCATCGACTTCACCGATCACCGCGCCGCCATCCAGTTCGACATTGTCGAATGTGGTGTGCGTCGCCATCGAGCTGTCGACCAGGCGAACCGCGTCGTGGCTCATGCCAGCCGCATCCTTGGGCACAGCAAACAGCGTGATGCCATCTTCATCGGCATCGTTGCCTGACGTGCGCGCAGCGACAATGATCATGTCAGAGCTTGCGCCCTGAACAACAAAGTCCTTCTTGCCCGAGAGCTTGAAGCCATTGCCTGACTTCTCCGCCTTGCAAGCAATCCGTTCTGGCCGGTGCTTCGCGCCTTCGTCGATCGCAACCGCGAATACGCTGTCGCCTGCAACCAAGCCTGGCAGATAGCGGCCGCGCAGCTCTTCGCTGGCTTCGCCGAGCGCGGTTGCTGCCAGCACAGAGCTGGTCAGGAAAGGTGACGGCGTCAAGTTGCGGCCAATCTCTTCCAGCACGATGCCCGCTTCGACATGGCCCATGCCAAGCCCGCCGTCTTCTTCGGAAACGAGGATGCCGGTAAAGCCCAACTCTGCCATTTCCTTCCACAGCGCGTGGCCGAAACCGTCCTTGCAATTGCGGTCGCGCCAATGGCGCAGCTGTTTCGCAATGGCACCTTCTTCGGCCATAAACTGGCTCGCGGTTTCCGCGAGCATGGCCTGATCTTCATTATGATAAAGTGGCATCGATCAAGCTCCCGGCAGATCAAGAATACGTTTGGAAATGACGTTCAGCATCACTTCGGTTGTGCCGCCTTCGATCGAGTTCGCCTTGGTACGAAGCCAGTTACGCGATGGCTTGCCGCCGCCTGTCTCTTCGCTGTCCCATTCCAGGCTTCGCGATCCGCCCGCGCTCATCATCAGCTCATGGCGGCGCTTGTTCAGTTCGGTGCCGGCATATTTCATCATATTGGGCTGCGCCGGATGCGCTTTGCCCACCTTGATCTCGTCGAGGAACTTCTCGCCCATGCAACCATAGGCGAGCGCATCGACGTCAAAGTCCGCAAGGTCTGCACGCAGGATCGGATCAAGCTCACCGCCATCTTTGTTGGCATGGCGTGACATCGCAGCACCAAGAGTGCCCGTATTGCCGCCATCCGCGCCAGAGATCATCTCGCGCTCATGGCGCCGAGCAGATACTTCGCGACATCCCAGCCGCGATTGATCTCACCAACATAGCCCGGGCAGTCCTCGCCATAGCTCTTGGGCACTTTGACATCGTCAAAGAAGGTTTCGCAGAACGGGCTGCTGCCGCTGATCAGCTTGATCGGCTTGGTGGACACGCCTTCGCCCGCCATGTCGAACAGCATGAAGGTGATGCCCTGATACTTGTTTTCCTTGTCGGTTCGGACAAGGCAGAAAATCCAGTCGGCGTGATCTGCGTACGAAGTCCAGATCTTCTGGCCATTGACCACCCAGTGATCGCCCTTGTCTTCGCCAAAGGTTTGCATCGAGACGAGGTCAGAGCCGCTGCCCGGCTCTGAATATCCCTGACACCAGCGGATTTCGCCGCGGGCGATTTCATTGAGGAACCGCTGCTTCTGACCTTCGGTACCAAAGTGCAGTAATGCCGGGCCAAGCATCCAGATGCCGAACGAGCTAAGCGGCGAGCGCGCGCTGATGGCCGCCATTTCCTGGCGCAACACCTTGGCTTCTGCCGGGCTCAGGCCAGCCCCGCCATATTCCTTGGGCCATGCAGGCACGGTATAGCCCTTGGCCACACAAGCCTCGAACCAGGCCTTCTGCGCCTCATTCTTGAAGGTGGCATTGCGGCCACCCCAATAGACATCGTCTTCATCGCGCACAGGCTGGCGCATTTCGGGGGGGCAATTTGATTGAAGCCAAGCGCGGGTTTCTTCGCGGAAGCTCTCAAGATCGGACATGTCCGACTCTCCTCTATTGGTCTCTCACTTGACGCTTACGTTAGGGTGATTTGCACCCTTCCCGCAAGCACAGTTGTGACAGGCCCGTATGCCGTAGCGTCAGGACAGATTGCGTTGACGTAAGCGGAGGTTCGCTTACGCTAACGGCAATGCATGGGGAGAGTTGCATGTCCAGATTCGCGCTGATTCGCCGCATCAAAGGGGTGCGCGCATGACGGATGTCGTTCAGCGCCTGCCGCTTCGAACCAAGTTGACCTACGGTTTCGGATCTGTTGCCTACGGCATCAAGGACAATGGCTTCGCCACATTCCTGCTGTTCTATTACAATCAGGTCGTTGGCATGCGGGCCGATCTTGTCAGCCTCGCTATAGCTCTGGCACTGATTGCTGACGCTTTCATTGACCCCATGGTCGGCCATTGGAGCGACAAGACACGCACGAAGATCGGCCGCCGTCACCCCTGGCTCTATGCATCGGTTATCCCGATCGCGATCACCTGGATCCTATTGTGGCATCCGCCCGCGATGAGCGAATGGGAGACCTTCGGGTATCTCTTCCTGACAGCCATGTTCGTGCGAATGGCGTTCTCCGCTTACGAAGTACCCTCGCTGGCACTGCTGCCGGAGCTAAGCCGGGACTACCATGATCGCACCGCCATCATGCGTTACCGATTCCTGTTCGGATGGGGCGGCGGCCTCGCCATCATGTTCCTGGCCTATGCCGTATTCCTGTTACCGACGGAGGAGTTTGCCAACGGCCAGCTCAATCCGGCGGGCTATTCGCAATATGCGATCCTGGGCGCATGCGTGATGGTCATAGCTGGACTGACCGCCGCAATCGCAACCCAAAAGCAGATCGTAAAGCAGTATCAAGGCAACACCAAATTGGCCGATACTGCGCATGGAATGTCCGAGTTTCTTGGCGCTTTCCGATACAAACCATTCCTGCTGTTGATGTTTGCGGGCGTGTTTGCCTTCACCAACCAATGGCTGATCTTCGCGCTTTCGATCTATCTCTTCACGCATGTGTGGGAATTCACACAAGGCCAGTTCACAGTCTATTCGGCGATGCTTTTCATTGCCGCATTTGTGGCCTTTGTCGCGGTGACGCCGGTCTCAATAAGGCTTGGCAAAGCGAGAGCGGCCGCGCTGTTGACGGTCATCTCGCTTACTCTGGGCACGCTGCCTTATTGGCTACGGTTTGCCAACCTGTTCCCCGTTGCAGGTACTCCGATCATGTTCCCGGTCTTGCTGACATTCCTTGTCGCCTCAACCGCCGCGGGAATTTCCGCGATGATACTGACACTGTCGATGATTGCAGACGTGTCCGATCACTATGAGTTCGAAACCGGCAAGAAGACCGAAGGGCTGTTTTCGTCTGGCATGTTCTTCATGCAAAAGATCGTGAACGGGGTCGGCATCCTGTTGTCTGGCCTCATAATCGCTCTGGTGGGATTGCCGTCCGGAGCGGGTGCAGGGACGGTGGATGGCGCGATAGTAGACAATCTCGCGCTTTCGTATCTGGCGATTGCCACCGCAATCAGCCTGATCGGGGCATGGGCTTACACCTTGTTCCCGCTGGGCGAGAATGAACACGCGGTTCGTGAAGCACATCGTGGCGGAGGCGCTGCGAGTTAAACTATCAAATCAATGCTTGGCGCATACCATCGGTTCTGCCACGGTCGCGCCAAATCGACGGACAAAAATTGACAGGAGAACCCCATGGATTTCGAACCGACAGAACGCCAGCAATACTGGGTCGGCCGCGTGCGCGACTTCATCGAAGCCAATGTACGCCCGGCTGTAGCGACTTATAAGGCGCAAGACGCCGAAGGTGACCGCTGGAAAGTGATCCAGGTGGTTGAAGATCTAAAGGCCAAGGCCAAGGGCGAAGGCATCTGGAACCTGTTCATGCCGCCGCGCAATGAGAGCCACCACCATGTTGACGAGACCTTCGAATTTGAAGGTCCCGGCCTGACCAACCTTGAGTACGCGCTATGCGCGGAAGAGATGGGCCGCATCGGTTTCGCTTCGGAAGTTTTCAACTGCTCCGCGCCGGATACCGGCAATATGGAAGTCTTCTTCCGCTATGGCACGCGCGAGCAAAAGGATCGCTGGCTGACCCCGCTGATGAATGGCGAGATCCGTTCTGCCTTTTTGATGACGGAGCCTTACACAGCCAGCTCTGACGCGACCAATATCGAAACCCGGATCGAGCGTGATGGCGATGAATATGTCATCAATGGCCGCAAATGGTGGTCATCCGGGCTGGGTGATCCGCGCTGTAAAGTCGCGATCGTGATGGGCAAGACCAATTTCGAGGCCAAGCGTCACGCGCAGCAATCGCAGGTTATTGTCCCGATGGATACGCCGGGCGTTAACATCCTGCGCCATTTGCCGGTGTTCGGCTATGACGATGCACCGCATGGCCATATGGAAGTCGAACTGAAGGACGTGCGCGTACCAGTCGAGAATGTTCTTCTGGGTGAAGGACGCGGTTTCGAGATTGCGCAAGGTCGCTTGGGCCCGGGCCGCATACACCACTGCATGCGCACCATCGGTGTTGCCGAGGAAGCGCTTCACAAGATGTGCAAGCGTCTGCAGGAACGCGAAGCTTTCGGCAAACCGATCTACAAGCATTCGGTTTGGGAGGAGCGCGTGGCACGTGCCCGGATCGATATCGACATGACCCGTCTGCTTTGCCTCAAGGCTGCTGACATGATGGACAAGGTCGGCAACAAGACGGCGAAACAGGAGATCGCGATGATCAAGGTACAGGCACCGAATATGGCGCTGCGGATCATTGACGATGCAATCCAGGCGCATGGCGGCGGCGGCGTGTCAGATGACTATGGCTTGGCCAATGCCTATGCGCATCAACGCACGCTGCGACTGGCCGATGGGCCGGATGAAGTCCATGCGCGCTCGATCGCTCGCATGGAATTCGCCAAGCATATGCCGCAGGCTGGCCCAACCGCAAACGCGCTGCGCGATGGCAATGCGCCGACGATGGGCGATGACAGCTTCAGCTCTGGTGATATAGGCGTGGCGCGCTAAGCGGGGGCATAGGAGAGAGACATGGCTAAGGCAGCAATACTGGAAACGCCCGGTCAAGGCCTCGCGATCGGGGACATCAAGCTCGCCGATCCCGCGCCACACGAAGTGCTGATCGACACCAAAGCCTGCGGGCTTTGTCATTCGGATCTGCACTTCATCGACGGGGCATATCCGCACCCGCTGCCGGCCATTCCCGGCCATGAGGCGGCCGGTGTTGTTCGCGCTGTGGGCAGCGAAGTACGCAGCGTGAAGCCGGGCGATCATGTGGTCTCATGTCTCAGCGCGTTTTGCGGCCAATGCGAGTTCTGTGTGACCGGACGCATGGCGTTGTGCCTTGGTGCCAATACCCGACGCGGGCCTGATAGCGCGCCGCGTATTAGCCGCGCAGACGGTTCACCCGTGAACCAGATGCTCAATCTCTCTGCGTTCAGCGAGCAAATGCTGATCCATGAAAATGCCTGTGTTTCCATCGACAAGGATATGCCGCTGGATCGTGCCGCTGTGATCGGTTGCGCTGTCACGACCGGCGCGGGCACAATCTTCAACGCTGCCAATGTGACCCCGGGCGAGACTGTGCTGGTGGTCGGTTGCGGCGGGGTTGGCCTTGCCGCCATCAACGCCGCCAAGATAGCTGGCGCAGGTAAAGTGATCGCGGCTGATCCTTTGCCCGAAAAGCGGGAGCTGGCGAAGGTGCTGGGCGCAACACACACGGTCGACGCATTGGCTGACGATGTTGTGAAGCAGATCATGGATATCTCTGGCGGCGGCGTGCACTACGGTATCGAAGCCGTCGGGCGGCAGGCTTCAGCTGATCTGGCGGTCGCTTCGCTGCGGCGCGGCGGCACAGCGATCATCCTCGGCATGATGCCGTTGGACTGCAAAGTCGGTTTGGGCGCGATGGATTTGCTCAGCGGCAAGAAGCTGCAAGGCGCGATCATGGGCGAAAACCACTTCCCCGTGGACCTGCCGCGTCTGGTGGATTTCTACATGCGCGGGCTGCTCGATCTCGACACCATCATTGCCGAACGCATTCCGCTGGAGGATATCAACAAGGGCTTCGACAAGATGCGCGAGGGGCATTCAGCACGCAGCGTGGTGGTGTTTGACTGATGGCTGACAATAAGGGCGGAATGCCGGATATAGATTTCGACAAGGAAATGGTCGGCACGATTGAAGTGCCCGAAGCTGATCAGCTTGATCTTGAGAAACTGACTCAATGGTTCGAAGCCAATGTGGAAGGCTATGCCGGCCCGATCAGCTACACCAAGTTCAAAGGCGGGCAGTCGAACCCGACTTATCGTATCGATACGCCGGGTGCGTCCTATGTGCTGCGTCGCCAACCCTTCGGAAAGCTACTTCCCAGCGCGCATGCGGTTGACCGCGAATACAAGGCGATGACAGGGCTTTATCCAACAGGATTTCCTGTGCCGCGCACTTACGGCTTGTGCGAAGACACAGACGTTATCGGCTCCAAATTCTTCGTCATGAGCATGGCGGATGGGCATTCGCTGTGGAATGGTGCCCTACCCGGCTGTTCGAAAGATGATCGCCGCGAAATCTATCACTCACTGATCGATACGATGGCGGATTTGCACACCAAGGTTCCGGACGAAATCGGCCTGGGTGACTATGGCAAGCCGACCGACTATTGCGCACGCCAGATCAGCCGTTGGACCAAGCAGTACAAGCTGTCCGAAACCGAGCATCAGCCCAAGATGGAGCGGCTGATCGAATGGCTGCCTGAAACCATCCCGCCGCAGCACAATTCCAGCGTGGTTCATGGCGACTACCGGCTCGACAATGTGATTTTCCACAAGACCGAGAACCGCATCATCGCGGTTCTGGATTGGGAGCTGTCGACGCTGGGCGATCCAATCGCGGATTTCAGCTATCTGATGCTCAACTGGTACAATCCGGCTGATGGCCGTGCCGGGCTGGAAGGGCTCGATCTGGAAGAGCTTGGCATACCTTCGGTACAGGAAGCGGTTGACCGCTATGTCGAACGCACCGGCTATCCGGTACCGCCGATGGACTGGTATTTCGGATACAATCTGTTTCGCCTTGCCGGCATCATGCAGGGCATCAAGAAGCGCGTGATCGATGGGACGGCCTCGTCAGCTCATGCCAAGTCCATGAGCGAACGGGTTACTCCGCTGATCGAGCGTGCGTATGACTTCGCGCGCGCCGCCGGCATGCCTGAATAGCGTGGGTTAGAAGTCAGCCGAGAAGCTGACCACCGCGCCCACGTCATCCGGGCTAACTGCATAGTGGCCCGGCTGAAGGCGATAGAATACGCTTGCACCTCCGTGCCCCCGTAACAGCGGCCCTTGCCAGGCCATTTCGCCCACCAGCTCACGCCCGTAAGGGGTAAGCGACAGTCGCTGGATGGAATAGCCCGGCGTTTCGGTCGCATAATCAAAGCTTGATGGCAGATTGAGCCGCAGCCCGCCCCCTTCAACTCGCAAGGGCTGGCTGATCCTAACGCCAAGAGTATCGCCCGATGCCAGCACAGATGCCCGCGTCATGTCGATCGCCCACGCATTGCTTACGAATTGCGATCCTCTGGCAATCACATCGCTGCCGGCCGCATTGGTCCATCCAACGCGCGTTTCGCCGCCAATTTGCCAGTCACCGCCCAGGTCCCAGCGTAATTTGGCATCGAGAAACACCGTATCTGCGCCATTCTGACTGATCGCGGGATGCAACTGTGCACCCAGCACGCTGCGATCTTCATGCATCCAGCTCATGCCGAGGGTAGCGACCAATTGGCCAAGATCGCGATCAACTGCGATGCCGAATGTCTGCGTGGGGTAGCGCTCTACATCGGCGCCGAACAATTCATCGAAACGCTGCGTATAGCCCAGGCGCGCATCGCCTTCTTCCGCGTGAAAAGTCAGGCCCCAGCCGCTAGAATCACGCCGCAGGGCCAGCGAAACACTGGTCGCGGAAAAGAACCCGGGATCCCCCTGCGATCCGGGAGCAATGCGAAATGCGGGTGTCGAATGACCCTGCAGTTGCGCGACCAGTCCCTCAGCGCCTTGTGAATATGCCATGCCCAACTGCAGGTCTGGTGCGATCTTCGTGGCGACACGCACTGCCAGAACCTGCGCGCGCTCGGCATCGTCAGACGTCAAGCGCAGCGGGCCGCTCCACTCAAGACCGCCGCCGCGTGGCCCTTCGCCAACATGGAAGGCCAGGCTGGTCGCGCCGCGCCCAAAGCTGAGGTTACGCCCCTGTTGCTCCACCGCACCCCGCAATCGCGGCATCACGCTGGAGCCATCAAACCCGGAACTCAATTCATAACCGTAAGCGCGGTTGTATTTGTCCGTGATAATCGTCTGCACGCCTTGATACTGCAGCGCATCACCCATTGCCGGTGAAGAGATGGCAATGCGATCGCTCAATGGCAGGCGCATTGTGCCGCCGGCCAGAGTTGTGGTGCCGGCTGGTTCAAATGCCGCAGCGATATCAAGAATGCCTCGGCCGAAGATGGCGTCTGTTCCACTCGCCCCGCCATCGGCAGCGCTATCAAGCAGAATCTCGACGATTTCCTGTCCAGTCAGGTTCGGAAATGCTTGAGCCAGCAGCGCGACCGCGCCAGCAACCTGCGGCGCTGAAAAGCTGGTTCCAGAGAACACCGTGACAAACTGCTGCCCGTTGATTGTCTCAACAAAGACCTCGCCCTGATCGTAAACGCAGCACACCTGTTCGCCGCGTGCAGTCAGGTAAAAGGCGCTCTCGCTGCCTGCCTGATTGCTGAAGCCGGAAAAATCTCCATTGGCATCGACGGAGCCCACGATAATGACATTGTGACCACCCGCCTGGCGGATCGAGCTAGCGAAAGGATCAGGTTGATCGGCCGGGATATTCGGATCGCTCCCGTCGCCCGAGTTGCCCGCGGCCACCACGACAACCACTCCGGCTGCCGATGCCCGCGCAACTGCATCCAGCAGCACTTGCGATGCACCACCACCACCAAGGCTTAGATTGACAACCTTGGCACCTGAATTGACCGCCAGATCCACGCCCGCTGCAATTGCTGTGTCCGCAAACAGGCAGCTGAGCGATGCGTCTTGCGGAGTGTCATTGCTGCAAGAACCGGGTTCATCGGCGCGAATGGCCAGCACTTGCGCATCAAAGGCGATCCCCAACACGCCGGTGTCATCTCGGGCTGCGGCGGCGACCATTGCGACATTGGTGCCGTGATCATCCTCTCCATCAATGCCGCGATTGCCCGCAACATCGGCAGAATCTGGATGAATTCGCCCGGCAAATTCAGGGCTGTCACTGTCGATGCCGGAATCGATGATCGCGATAACAGTTCCATCGCCTGTGATCCCGTCTTGCCATGCGGCGACGGCATTGTGCTGTGAGGGACCATCCGAGAAGCGGAATTCCTCCGTATCGAAATTGGTCGGAGTAGGCGTTGGTGTTGGAGTGGGTGTGGGCGTCGGCGTCGGGGATGGTGTAGGCGTAGGACGCGGCGTACTGACCGGGCTTGCTCCACTACCGCCGCCGCAGGCTGTCAATAACGCCAGCAATGAGACTGCGACGCCTATGCGAAAGCGAGTTGATGGTTTGGTGGAAGCTCTTGCCATGACTTTCCCTGCCTATTCCTTGCCCGATCTAAACCAAGCCTAGAAACTTTGTGTTACCGGACCCACCAGTTCAGACCTCAATCCCCCCCTTGCAGCGGCAAGACGGCGCGGCTAGCAGCGCTGCAGCACTATTCACCGGAGCCTCTTTATGAGCCATGAACTTTCTACCGCAATCGAAGATGCTTGGGAACGGCGCAGCGACATAACGCCCGCCGATCAGGATGTACGCGGGATCGTCGACCAAGCGATCTCGTTGCTCGATAGCGGTGAAGCGCGCGTGGCAGAGCCAGATGGGGCCGGCAAATGGACCGTCAATCAATGGCTGAAGAAGGCGGTGTTGCTGTCATTTCGCGTGCACAACAACCGCGTTATCGAGCATGGTTCAGCCGGTGCCGCAGCGTATGACAAGGTGCCCAGCAAATTTGCCGGCTGGGGTGACAACCGCTTCAGCGAAGCCGGTTTTCGCGTTGTGCCGGGCGCAATTGTCCGCCGCGGCAGCCACATCGGCAAGGGCGTGGTTCTGATGCCCAGCTTCGTGAATATCGGCGCTTTCGTGGATGAAGGTGCAATGATCGATACATGGGCCACCGTCGGCTCATGCGCACAAATAGGCAAGAACGTGCATATTTCTGGCGGAGCCGGAATTGGCGGCGTGCTTGAGCCTTTGCAGGCAGAGCCGGTCATCATCGGTGACGGGGCATTCATCGGCGCACGGGCCGAAGTGGCAGAGGGCGTTCGCGTAGGCGAAGGCGCTGTCTTGTCGATGGGCGTCTATCTCGGTGCATCGACCAAGATTGTTGACCGCGCCACCGGCGAGATTCACATGGGCGAAGTTCCGCCATATGCCGTTGTTGTGCCGGGTTCGATGCCCGGCAAGCCGCTCCCCGATGGGAGCCCAGGGCCTTCGCTCTATTGCGCGGTGATCGTTAAGACAGTCGATGCGAAAACCCGCTCCAAGACGGGCATCAATGATCTTTTGCGCGATTGATCTTCCCAGCCGAGCCGCGCACTCAGGAACAATGCGACGCCTCATCGATTGATGATATGCATGGCATCAGTGCGGAAAGGCAAGCACATGGAATATCAAAACGACCAAGCCATTCACATCGAGGACGATGATGCGACAGGAGCCGTAAGGACCGGCGCGATGCGATGGGTTCTGGCCATCGGATTGCTGCTTGCGATTGTGGTGATGAGCCTCGTCTGGATTGTCCCGGCGCTGACTGCCTAAGCGCTACTCGGCACGCTCGATCAGCGTTTCGATCGGCGGTTCGCCCACCTCGCTGACCGCAAACGCCTCGGCAGCTCGAAGCGCGCGCATGGCGTTGCGCATAGAGATCTTTTCAAGATCTTCCTGACTGTATCCGCGCTTCGCGAGTTCTGTGAAAAGCGCGGGATAGCCCGTCACATCTTCCAGTCCTGGTGGCGCAAACGGGATGCCATCATAGTCGCCGCCAATTCCGATCGAATCGATGCCAGATACAGCACGGACGTGATCGATGTGGTCCGCCACTTCGCGGATCGAGGATTGAGGCAGGGGATTTGCATCATCCCACAACCGCAATGCCTGCGTGACCTTTTCAGGTTGGCCTTGCCATAACGCTTTCAGCCGGGCCTCTTCGGCTTCGCGATTGGCGTTCCATTGACGCGCAGGCTCGCTGAGAAAACCGGGTACGAAAGTGATCATCACTACGCCGCCATTAGCCGGGAGGCGCTGCAGCACACTGTCTGGCACATTTCGCGCATGACCATTCATCGAGCGCGCGCTGGAATGGCTGAAAATCACCGGGGCTTGCGCCATATCCAGCACGTCGTGCATCACTTTCTCGCTGACATGGCTCAGATCAACCTGCATGCCGATCCGGTTCATTTCACGGATCACGTCGCGGCCGAAATCGGTCAGACCATCGTGCTCTGGCGTATCAGTCGCGCTATCCGCCCATGGCACATTGCGCGAGTGTGTAAGCGTCATGTAGCGGGCGCCAAGATCGTACATCTGGCGCAGGACAGCCAGGCTCGAACCGATCGAGTGGCCCCCCTCCATCCCCATAAGAGAAGCGATCTTGCCATCTGCCAGTGCAGCCTCGATTTCGTCCGCGGTCAGGGCTAGCTGTAGATCGTCCGGATTGGCGGCGATCAAGCGTTTGGTCACATCAATCTGTTCAATCGTCATTTGCACCGCTTCAGGCTCATCGAGCGATGCCGGAACATAGACTGACCAGTATTGTGTGCCGACCTTGCCCTGCCGAAGTCGCGCGATGTCAGTGTGCATGGCGTTGCGGGCCGGCTGTTCCTGCGCGGTGCCGGTCGTATCCGAAAAGTCGAAATCGTTGATTTGATTGCCGAAACGCGAGCGCAGCTGGATCGGCACATCATTGTGGCCATCCATGACCGGTGCAGCTTCGAGCGCCGCCGCCGCAATCTCTTCAGCTGATTGCGCCATTGCCACGCCTGGCAGGCTCAACAAAGCCACAGCAGCGATCATGCATACAGATCTCATCGAATTATCTCCGGTATTGGCTGGATTATCTGTTCGCAGTCTTAAGACAGACATACCCATGATGACTAGCAATTATGTTCCAGATGTCAGCAAGACACAAAAAAGGCGGCGCAGCCCAAATCCGGGCCACGCCGCCTGATCCGTATTCAATAATTTAGCTGAGGTGCTTGGACACAGCAGCAGTCATTTTGAACATAGAGATCTGCGCATTGCCGATCACAGCACCAAGCTTGGCGTCTGGATTGATCTGGCGCTTGTCTTTGCTGTCCTGCAGACCGTTTGCCTTGATGTATTCCCAAACCTTCGATGTCACTTGAGCACGGGTCATCGGACCTTTGCCGATAACATTCTCAAGATCGCCCGAAAGTGTGACGGGTTTTTGAAGCGCGTTTCCAGCCATAATTAATTCCTTTCCAATAGGTGGCCGTTACAAATCGATTTCGTCATCGCCCCAGTCCTCCTCGTCCTCCTGCGACCGGGTATATTGGGCAACCAGCGCAGTGCTGGCGACGACTTGCCCATCCATTGCAGCGAGCAGGTCCTCCCGCGTAGCCCCTGGCATCAGGGTCAGCGGTAGTTCGAGCGCAAACAACTGGAATACGAAATGATGGGTTTCGCCAACCGGAAGGTCAGGCAAAAGCCATTCTGAGTTGCCAAGCGAATTCTTGCCGGTACGCGGCGGAACTTCGCCCTCAAGGATCATGCCTTTTTGGCCCGGGATGCCCCATACCAGCCAGTGGCAGCGAGGCGCAGCGCTGGCGTCGTTCGCATCTTCTACGATGACGACCATTTCCATCGCGCCCGGCGGGGGTGCTGTCCATTCGAGCGGCGGGGCGACTGCGTCTTCCTCGTCGGCTGTAAAGCATGGGTCCAGTTCACCGCCCGATTCAAACGCCGGGCTAATCAGCTTGAACCCGCCACGCCCGAAATTGCGCTCACTGCCATGCTTCGCAATCGCCAGTCCCGCATGACGGGCTGCGGGAGGCAAAACGGTGTTTAACCAGGCAGGAACTTCAGACACGAACTCGGGACCCCTCTCTCATTTGCCAGGCACAAAACTAGGGCTTTCCCGAGGGCATGACGAGGCGGCAGGCGCGAAAATGAGCCCATTTTGCCCCGTAATCTGTGGGTAATTCGTGTTTGACACAGGATTTTGCGTCTCTCGGAGAGAATTTCATTGCGCCAAAATTTGCGAGACTTAGAGTTTGCCCGTGGTGAACAAAGGCGTCATTCTGTTTGTTCACCGCCTACACAGAGTTGGTTTCATATACATTCGCTGCTTGCAAAACGAGAATTCAAAAGGACTGAACATGGGACTTGGTCGCGTAGCCCTGGCATCAACATTGGCTCTGGCATTGGCTGCATGCGGCGGCGGCGATAGCCAATCTGGGACCGGACCAATCGCCGGCGGCGGCGGCGGAACGCCGACCCCATCACAATGTTCTGTTCGCGATCGGCAGGATTGGTCGCTTGCCGTACTCAATGAATGGTATCTGTTCTCCGACCTGCTGGATACATCAGTTAACCCGGCCGGATTTTCTGACGTGCAATCCTATCTGGATGCGCTGGTGGCGCCCGCGCGGGCGGAAGACAAGGATCGCGGGTTCACATATATCACGTCTGCGAGCGAAGAAGATGCACTGATCAATTCAGGCTCCAGCGCCGGCTTTGGCGTGCGGCTTGGCTATGACCAGGTGAATAACCGTGTCTTTGTGATCGAAGCCTATGAGGGCGCTCCGGGGCTTGCGGCCGGGCTTGATCGCGGAACAGAGCTTCTCGCGATTGGAACCAGCAGCAGCAACACACAGACAGTCTCTTCTTTAATGGCCTCAGGCGGCCCGGGCGCTGTGATCAATGCGTTGGGCCCGTCAGACCCTGGCGTGACGCGCTTTATCGAATTCCGCACGGCAACCGGAACATTGGGCGGTGAAAGCATCGTCAAAGCCGACTTTGCGCTAGATCCCGTCTCTGACCGCTATGGCGTTCGCATCATAGACGATGGCGGCAAAAAGGTCGGCTATCTCAACTTGCGAACTTTCATTGTTGGCAGCGCGGATGCAGATCTGCGTGACGCATTCCAGACGTTCAAAGATCAAGGCGTGACAGAGCTGATCATCGATTTCCGCTACAACGGCGGCGGTCTTGTCCGCATTGCTGATTTAATGGGGGACCTGATGGGAGCGGGCAATGTCGGCCAAGTCTGGTCAAAAACCGTGCTGCGCGACTCCAAATCGAGCGAGAACTCGACAACCAATATCCGAAGCGCTTCGCAAGCGATTGCACCAACCAAGGTTGCCTTTATCGGCCGCGGCGGAACAGCATCTGCCAGCGAGCTCGTGATCAATTCCATGCTCCCCTATCTGGGCAACAATGTCGCACTGATCGGGACCAATACATTTGGCAAACCGGTTGGCCAGTTCGGCTTCGACCGCACTGAGTGTGACGATCGCTTGCGAGCTGTCGCCTTCAAGACCACCAACGCTAATGATGAAGGTGAATACTTCAGCGGTCTTGCCGCCGTCGTGCCCAACACCTGCCGGGCGAATGACGACATATTCAGGCAGCTGGGTGATCCGGCAGAGGCATCAATCGCGACTGCGCTTGATTTTCTGGCTGGGCGCAGCTGCACCGCGATTTCGGGCGGTGACCTTCGTTCAGCGCAAAGCACTGGTGGGCGCGAACTGTTGCAACCTGTGCGGCCAAATGCAGCTCAGTATCAAATCCCTGGATTGTTTTAGAAAATGACCAAAACCTATACTACTTTCGCTGAATTCTGGCCGTTCTATCTGCGCGAGCACAGCAAACCAGCTACACGAGCCTTGCACTATGTCGGCACGTCGCTGGCCGTCGCTTTGGCTGGCTATGCGCTGTTGATGGGTGAGTGGCTGTGGCTGATCGCGCTGCCGTTGGCGGGTTACTTCTTCGCTTGGCTCGCGCATTTCACAATCGAGAAGAATAGACCCGCAACCTTCACCTATCCGCTTTGGTCTCTTTTCGCCGACTTCCGCATGTGGTGGCTGTGGCTGAGCGGCGGCCTCAAGGGAGAGCTGGAGCGTGCGGGCGTCGCAGATTAAAGCGCGTCTGGAACTGTCTCAAACCCTGGGATATCACCGAGCTCGACCCAGTCTTGCGCGCTTTTCGTGTAGCAATGGAAAGCTGGCTTCAGACCGCTGGTATCATCCAGCGTTCCCGCTTTAATGAACATCACGCCTGGCGGATGTTCGACCAGCGTGAAGACAGGCGAACCGCAATCGCCGCAAAACTGTCGCCGCACAGTTGCGCCGCTGTCACCCTTGTCATTGTAGGTTTTGACTTCGCCGACGACGTTTACCGACCCTTCCGGCACGCCAACGATGATCGAAAGCGCGCTGCCCGCCTGACGTTGGCAGTTCTTGCAATGACAGGTCACGCACATCAGCGGATCGGTCGTCAATTCATAGCGCACTTTACCGCACAGGCATCCGCCGGTCAGTCCCATCGTCTTCTCCTAATCTGTACCGCCACTTTCACCGTAGCTGACGCCCGTTTCACCCCTTGTCAGAAGGAAGGTTAGGAACCCTGTGGCAAACAGCACGTCGATCGCCAAGACTGCGGTAGGAGCGTCGCCACCCGATTGGTTCATTTCTGCTGTAACCAACAAGGCAACAACGGCGACTTTGCCGAACACACCGGCCCAGATCACATCAGCGTAGCGATCAGGGTCCCGAGCGACGACGGCATATACAAGCCCGAATGCGAAAACCAATATGCCAACTAGGCGCGTATCAATCGGCGCGGATGGCCCGAGAATCACAGCAATGCCGACGAGAAAGTTGAAGATTGCTGCGATCCAGAAGAACCACGTCCAACCCCGTCTCGCGCCCGTTTCGTTCGACATATTCAATTCGCTCCTTCGCCAGTGAACATCTGGATATCGGTATAGGCACAGCCATTGCGCAGCTCGTCGCCAATGGTCAATGTGGCGGTAAAGGGATAGCTGCGATTACTCATCGTGTCCGAGCATTCGCCTGGAGTCACCGCCAGGTTGAACGGCTCACCGTTCAGCTCTCCCGAGAAACCCAACCCTCCGTTTCCTGCAAATCGGGTCACTGTAATCACCTGCCCGGCGATATTCTCAGGAGTTGAATAGGTAAGTGTATCCGCTTCGATTGCTGCATTCCAGAATGGCTCATTGCCGAGCGCAGTGATAACTTCACTTTCCGAAATTTCATCGAAGGTGGGTGCTTCCCCCGGTGCCTCTTCCGAACCGCCAAAGCATGCATAGAGTCCGAGCGAACCGAGCACCGCAACCAACAAGCGCTTGCCAAATTCATTGCGTATCATCGGTTATCTCCCCCCTTCCGACGCGCAATGATAGTCAGAGGGAACAGCCATGTCACGCATGCCTTTCGCTTTCCCACATGGCTTGGGCACCTTAACGGAACCACACTCGCACCGGCCCGTTGCGTTTGATATGGAATGGAACCCTCAGAGAGACGCCGCATTGTCGCAATTGGCAAGGTTCACACCGAACATGGGGCGGCGCTATGCCAATCGGCGCAACCATGATGAAGGCAAAGCTGGTGGCAATGTGTCGCGGCTTTCCCCCTGGTTGCATGCTGGCGTTGTGAGCGAAGCTGAGGTGCTGCAGGCCGCACTTGGCCAGCATAGCCCAGAGGCCGCTGAGAAGTTCATAGCGGAAGTGTTCTGGCGGATCTATTTCAAAGGATATCTTGAGCAGCGGCCAAGCATTTGGCGCGCCTTTTGTGATCAGCGCGATGCGGCCCTCAGTTGCTTTGAATCAGATCCGGTCACGCATGGTTTGTTTGAGCAAGCAACAAGCGGCCAGACCGGCATAGAAGCCTTTGACCATTGGGCACGCGAGCTCGGCGAGACAGGGTATCTGCATAACCATGCGCGCATGTGGTTCGCCAGCATCTGGATATTCACACTGAAGCTCGACTGGACTTTGGGTGCGGACTTCTTCCTGCGCCATTTGATCGATGGTGATGCGGCTTCAAATACGCTGAGCTGGCGCTGGATCGCGGGATTGCACACCAAAGGAAAGACGTACCTCGCTCGGCCGGATAATATCGCGCAGTACACGCAGAGCCATCCCGACGGGCCGCTATTGGCCCGCGGCCTTGCTCAAGACGCGCCGCCACTCACCGAACCTGAAGAGCACGCGCACAGGCCTCTCGCGCTTCCCCCGGGCGCGAATACGATTCCGCAAACCTATGCGCTGTTGCTGCACGATGAAGCCGCTAGCCATGTGCCCTTCGATCTTCCGCATCCACCCGCACTAGTCATCTCCGCGGCTAGGCCTGATGACCGTTCTCCAAGACAGATCGGCGGGCTGGTTCGAGACTTTGCGATGCAATCCGTTCAGCATGGTGGTGAAGCCGCGGCAGAAACATTTGGCTGCCCACATGTCGGCTGGCAGTCCGGCAATTCACTCGTAAACATAATGGCCGATACAAAGCTCAGCCACATCGTCACATCTTATCTCCCGATGGGATGGACACGCGACGCACTCTGGCCAGAACTCGCTCCACTCGCTGACAAAGGGAGTCTCATCCAGCTTACCTCCGCGCTTGAACGGGCGACCTGGCCACACGCCAAAGCCGGGTTTTTTGGCGTGAAAAAGATCATGTACAAAGCGATGCGCGAGGCGGGTGTAGCTGCACGGCAATTGGAACTTTTCGACGCTTGATCAATGATCTATCCTTTCGTGGAACAGAAAGGAACAAAGTCAATGTCAGGCACTCACGAACAAGTCACAGGCCACTGTCTTTGCGGTGCGGTTACAGTCACCGCCACGCCCGCCAAGCCGCATCTGGAGGCATGCCATTGCGAAATGTGCCGTCGCTGGTGCGGCAGCGCCTATCTGGCCGTACAAAGCGACACCGCGCCGCGCTTCACAGGCGAAGAGCATATTACCCGCTTCAAATCTTCAAACTGGGCAGAGCGCGGTTTCTGCAGCAAGTGCGGCAGCAACCTGTTCTACTGCTTCACCCCAACGGGCAGCTATTCCTTCCTGGCCGGTTTGTTTGACGATCTTGGCGACATGACGCTGGGTGAAGAGATCTTTGTCGACGAACAGCCCGCCTATTATTCCTTCGCGCAAGAGACGACCCGCCGGACCGGGCCAGAGCTGATTGCCGAAGCGAAAGAGGCCGGTTTTACCTTCGACTGATCGTTACATCACCTTGTCAGGGCGAGGATCATGCTTGTGGCGCTCTTCCCGGCCCAGCACACGTTCCAGCCGCTGTGCCATCGTATTAGCCGCCTTGCGCGCAGCCGTATCCACATCGGCCGCATGCTCGGTGACGCCAATTGGCCGGTCACCGCGCGGACGCGCTTCGATGGTGCAAGTCTTGTCATCCGCGCCGCCTTTTCGGCCGTTTTCATCCGACACATGCACCTCGACCCGGGTCAACCGTTCTTCAAACCGCGCGAGTTTGGCCCGCACCTGATTTTCGATCCGCTCTGCGACATTGTCTGTACCCATTACGGAGCTGTCCGAATTGAACTGAAATTGCATTGTCCTGCGTTCCTCTCTCTAACTGCCCCTGTCCTATAGATATGGGTATGAAGCGCGCCGGTTTCCAGCGATTTCGGCGGTGCGGACCCAATCCCCAATCCAACAGCATGGAACACTTGGAACACTGTCCAGAGCGCAGAAAGCTTTCAGCCAGCACGAGAGGGAACGGGCCGCCAGGCCAGGCCTATTGCGAGCGGTTCGCAATGATATTTCGCAGCAAGAGTCACGCCCGCATATGGCCAAATTTCGCGCGAGTAGGAAAGCCGGCGCATCTCCGGAGACGCCGCTCCATTGCGTGATTGCGGGCCAATGGCTAACGCTGGTCGCAAGCTGATAGGGGGGGCTTAAACAGTGATCACCAATTTACCTGATACCTTGCTGCGTTACCGCATAGTTCTGGGCGTACTTGCCTTGATCGTTTGCGCTGCCACATGGGCACTTGACCTCACTGAATTGGTCTATGAATGCCCGTTTTGCCGCGCGCAGCGCACCGTCATCGGCCTGTTAGGGCTGATCATCCTGCTGCCATGGTATCGCCATTGGCTGAGCCGCTACCTCGCCGCGATCTTCGCGGTGTTCGGCCTTGTAGTGGGATCGACGCAGCACTTTCGCGGCTGGGCACGAATTTCCGCAGGCGAATTCGAATGGGGTGAGCAGTGGTACATCAACCCATGGCTGCTGTCTGGCTGCGCGATTTTCATCATCATGGCCCTGCTTCTGTTGATCTGGCGGGACAGCCCGGCGGCCGAGTAATCCGGATTTGATGCCAGCGCGCGCGCCATGAACCTTCCAATCCCCGCCGCCGCGCCCAAACCGATCACCATCCTCGTCGATGCCGATGCCTGCCCGGTGAAGGAAGAGGTTTACCGCGTGGCCGACCGGTTCAAAGCCGAGGTGCGCGTGGTCAGCAACTCCCCCTTCCGCGTGCCGGTGAGCGATCGGGTGAAGCGGGTGGTCGTGAGCGATGGCTTCGACGCAGCGGATGACTGGATCGCAGAGAATGCCGATGCACGCAGCGTGGTTGTCACCGCCGACATATTGCTGGCCGAGCGTTGCCTGAAGGCAGGCGCGAGCGTGCTCAAGCACAATGGCCAGCCGTTTGACGCCAGCTCCATCGGCAATGCGATTGCAACCCGCGCGATCATGGAGGATTTGCGCGCCGGAATGGCCGGAATGGATGGAAGCATCGGATGCGGCCCGCCACCCTTCAGCAAGGCAGACCGCGCACGGTTCCTGCAGGAATTGGACAAGGTGCTGGTGAAACTCGCGCGGAACTAGTGCCGCCCTCACGGGTTATAAGGGCATGGATCACCGGACATCACGCAAAGCCCTATTCGGCGCCGCATTCGCCGCTGCATCCTTGTTGCTATCGGCCTGCGTCGGCTCGCCAGGTCCGGTTGGCAATGCCCGCGTGCCCGAACCGGCCAAGCCCGTCAGCCTGAGCGAGTATCTCGGCAAATGGTACGAGTACGGGCGCTATGAAGCACCGTTTCAAGAGGGCTGCGAAGCCGTGACGGCGGAATATTCGCTGCGCGATGATAAGAAGATCAGGGTGGTCAATTCGTGCCGCAAAGGCGCGCTTGATGGCGAGTTTGATCAGTCGACCGGCAAAGCCAAAGTGGTAGAAGGCAGCCAGGGCGCGAAGCTGAAAGTCAGCTTCTTCGGCCCGTTTTACGGCGACTATTGGGTGCTGGATCGCGGGGAGCCCGGCGCAGACGGGCTGTATGACTGGTCTATCGTGGGCGAGCCGAGCGGGCGGTATTTGTGGATGCTGACGCGAGAGCCGCAACCCGATGCAGAGCTACGCGCGCTGCTGGAAGCGCGGGTTAAAGAGCTGGGCTATGACTGGAGTCTTGTGCGCCTGACACAGCAACCGGCGGGCTGATCCTCCGCACGCAGGCAAAACAGTTTGCCGAATTCATGCGTGTTATCCGGAAAACAGGCGTAGGACCGGTGCGGGGCATTCCGCCCTTATTGGAAATGACATGGCCAAAGGCCAACACAAGAAGAGCCGCGAAGCGCGCAAGCCCAAAGCGGACAAGGGACCCAAACAGAACGCCAGCCAACCCAGCCTGAAGCCCGGCGCGATCAAGGGGCTGGAGAATATGAAGAACGGCTGACTGTTCCTCAAATCACCTCGTTCGCCTTGGTGATGAAGGATCGGCTGCGGGCGAAATCGATAAACTTGGCTTCATCCTCGAACAGGATGCGCGCGTGTTTCTGCCCCGCTTCCGTGGCGACGGCGGCGGCCACCGCTTCCTCGCTATCGAACCATAGCTCGGCCACGCCGTCAAAATCCTCGCCATCGCCATAGGGGATGCCCCGCCCTTCATTGTTCGCCGCGCCAATCGGGCTATCGACGGAGTGCTGCTGGATATAGCGACGGATGCCCAGCGCTTCCTGCGCGGCGGCGACCAGCGGCGCATGCTTGTTTCGCCAATAGTCCTGAAAATCCGCACGGGTGAGCGAAGGCAAACGGTGCAGACAGTATGTGAGTTTGATCATCGCATTTTATCCCGTGTCATGTGCGTCTGTAGCGTTTGGTGGCGCATGCATGAATGCTTGCCCGATCAGGGGTCGGCCAGCACGATGTCCCAGCGATAGGTGTTGGGATCGGTCGCCTCCGCGATCAGTTTTGACGCGCCATCGCCCAGTCGCGTGATGCCGCGATCGTTTTCCTTACGCCCTTCCTCCTCAGGGAAATACATTTGCGTGATCAGCCGGGTGTGCAAGCCCTGGACATCGAAATGGATGTGCCGGGGCCGCCCGCCATAAAGGCCGGGGCGGACCGTGGTGATGCGCCATTCGCCGTCGCTGTCGGTGCGCAGATCGGCAAAACCCTGAAAATGCGGATCAAGCGCCGCTTCGTTATTGCCATCGTTGGCGTGGGCATAGCGGCCGTGCGTATTTGCCTGCCACAGCTCAACTTTCGCATTGGAAATCGGGTTGCCCATTCGGTCAAGCACGCGCCCAACCACTTCGATCACTTCACCTGCCGCGCGCGTATCATGCCCGTCTAGCCGGGTCAGATCAGCATCAGCTTCGCCCATACGAGAGACGGGGTAGAATGGCCCCAGTTGTTGCGACGGAGTCAACCGGCTGAGCCATTCGGGCCGTGCCTGCGCGGCCAGTTTCGTTGCGCCTGCAGCCGTCAGCAAAGCTCCAGCCGCAAAGGCGCGGCGTGTCATCGGGTTAGTCATTGTCCCCCCTATCCCTTTTCATGCGCGCCCCGCAGGCGATGATAGAGGGTTAGGGGATCAAGGCAAGTTTGGGATCTCAGAACCTACAATGCCTTTTGGCTGGTCTGTACTCCTCACCCCTTAACCGCCCAACATTCCAGCTCGACCTTTGCGCCAAGTGCCAAGCCGTTCGTGCCGAAGGCTGAGCGCGCAGGATAGCGGCCTTCCTTGAAGTTCTCGGCATAGATCGCGTTGAAGGCGGGCCATTCGCTCATGTCCTCCAGCATCACCGTGCATTTGAACACATCGTCAAACGTCAGGTCATGCTTGGCGAGGCGCGATTCCATCCGCTGGAATATACGGCGCGTTTCCGCCTCGATCCCGCCCGGAACCACACCGGTGCCCGCATCGTTCGCGCCGATGTCTCCTGACAGGTAGAGCACGCCATCCACCTCGACCGCGTCAGAGAAAGGATAGGGCAATTCGGAGGCGTGATAGACCGCCCCCTTACCGCTTTGCGCGTTCTCTTGCTGCCCTTCCTGCTTGATCGAGCAGCCACTAACCGCAAAGCCCGCGGCCAGAGCCGCCAGTGCCAGCCTGCGCATCAGGCTTCGCCCTCTGGCAAATACAGCTTCTGGCCCATGTCCTTATACTTCTCGCTCATCTCCGCCATGCCTTTAAGCGCAGCCTGACGGCTCGCCTCTGCGGCTTCAGCGCCGGACTGGCCGCTTTCAAGGAAGCTGTCCGCGCCCTGGTTCTGCTTGCCGGCAAAATCGCGCACTTCCTGGCTGATCTTCATGCTGCAGAACTTCGGCCCACACATGGAACAGAAATGCGCGGTTTTCGCGCCCTCTGCCGGTAGGGTCTGATCGTGATATTGCTCGGCCGTTTCGGGATCGAGGCTGAGGTTGAACTGGTCGCGCCAGCGGAATTCAAACCGCGCCTTGCTCAATGCATCATCGCGCACCTTTGCTGCCGGATGCCCCTTCGCCAAATCTGCCGCGTGCGCGGCGAGCTTGTAAGTGATCACGCCGACCTTCACATCGTCCCGATCGGGCAGGCCAAGGTGCTCCTTCGGCGTGACGTAGCAAAGCATCGCTGTGCCGTACCAGCCGATCTGCGCTGCGCCGATGCCGCTGGTGATGTGGTCGTAACCCGGCGCAATATCGGTGACGAGCGGCCCAAGCGTGTAGAAGGGCGCTTCGCCGCACACCTCCAGCTGCTTGTCCATATTCTCCTTGATCTTGTTCATGGGCACATGGCCCGGCCCTTCGATCATGACCTGCACGTCTTCCTTCCACGCGCGGTGGGTCAGCTCGCCCAGAGTGTAGAGTTCTGCGAATTGCGCTTCGTCATTGGCGTCCGCGATGGAGCCGGGGCGCAGGCCATCGCCCAGTGAATAGGCGATGTCATAGGCCTTCATGATTTCCGTGATTTCGTCGAAGTGCTCGTAGAGGAAGCTCTCCTTGTGGTGCGCAAGGCACCATTTCGCCATGATGCTGCCGCCGCGGCTGACGATGCCGGTCACGCGGTTTGCGGCGAGCGGGACATAGGGCAGACGAACCCCTGCGTGGATGGTGAAATAGTCGACGCCTTGCTCTGCCTGTTCGATCAGCGTGTCTCGGAAGATTTCCCAGGTCAGTTCCTCGGCAATGCCGCCGACTTTCTCCAGCGCCTGATAAATCGGGACAGTGCCAATGGGCACGGGGCTGTTGCGGATGATCCATTCGCGCGTGTCGTGGATGTTGCGACCAGTCGAAAGGTCCATGACCGTGTCCGCGCCCCAACGGATTGACCAGACCATCTTGTCGACTTCGCTCGCGACGTCTGACGCGACGGCGGAATTGCCGATATTGGCGTTGATCTTGACCAGGAAATTGCGCCCGATCGCCATGGGTTCGGTTTCGGGGTGGTTGATATTGTTGGGGATGATCGCACGGCCGCGTGCCACTTCATCGCGCACGAATTCCGGCGTGATCAGTTCCGGAATGCTCGCGCCCCAGCTCTGCGCGCCTGCGCGGTTGGCGGCGATCAGCTCTGCGGTCATTTCGCGGCCCAGATTCTCCCGCTCGGCGACATATTCCATTTCGGGCGTGATAATGCCGCGGCGGGCATAGTGCATCTGGCTGACGTTCATGCCTGCCTTCGCACGCAGCGGTCGCTTCACCACATTTGGGAAGGCTGGCACACCGCCGCTGCGATCCGGGCCGAGCTGGCCATTATCTTCCGGCCTCACTTCGCGGCCGTCATATTCCTCCACATCACCGCGCGCCATGATCCAGTCACGCCGCAGCGCAGGCAGGCCAGCCTGAATGTCGATATTGGCTTCCGGGTCTGTGTATGGGCCGGAGGTATCGTACACCCGCAAGCTGGGTTCGCCGCCCTCAAGGTCAATCTCGCGCATGGCAACGCGGATGCCGGAGCCGGTGCGCGCGCCGACATGCACTTTGCGGCTGCCGCGGATGGGCCCGGTGGTGACGCCAATCTCTACAGGTGAATTGATATCGGCCATGTTTGCTCTCTCCAAAGCGCGGAGAGCGGGTTTCCCGATGATCAGGCCCGCTCCCTCCGCTGATGTTAATCAGTTCAGGTTCAACGGGTCGGGCGCTACGACACGCCCCTCTCAGCCACTATCCAGTGCAGGACTCGCTGGCTCCCCGGGGATGGTCATCGCTTAGACCTGATCGCGCATGCCGTAAAGTGTGAAGCCCGATAGCAGAGGCTAAGTCACCACCTGAAACTGCGCGCGATCGATTGCTTCAGGCCAACCGAATTTATCCCAGACTTCAGGCATCCCCAATTCGCGCGCGAAAGCAGGGAAATCAGGATGCGCACGTAACTCGCGCGCTTCGCGGGTATTGCCCCACAGATGCACAAGTGCGCCCGGCAAATAGGTTGTCGACACTTTGCGGGCAGCCTGCATGAACAGCTTGGGCCGGCCAATCATAATCGGCACAAGCAAGGCCCCCGAATTGGGCTGAACCTCGCCAGCCTCAATCCGTTGATGCATCGCTTCAGCGAGCTGATCACGCGCTTCATCATCCCGATCGATAATGGCGCGCGAAATACGAACAAAGGTGGCCTCAGGCCCGAACAGGTTTGCAAGCAGAGGGGTGAGCTTGGCGAAGTGCTTTTCGAGGAAATCCAAAGCCTCAGCCTGTTTCGCACGATCGGTCATCAACCATGCAACAATCAAGCCTGCGGGCAAGACACCGTTTCCGAACGCTTCGATATAGGCGCTTTCAGGGTCCTCGACATCGCCAAGAATATGGCGCGCTGAACTGAGCAGTGAATTGCCCGCATGCGACATCGGTTCGGCCTGCATCGCATGTTCCAAATGTTCCAGACCTTGGCGCATCAGCCCGCAACCGACCAGAATGGTCGACAGATGAAACTCCGCCAGCGACTGGCCCGGCATCCGCTCTGACAATGCCTCTACCAATTTGGCATGCGCATCCAGCCGCCCTTCATGCGCCACGGCGAACAAGCGCGGAACCGTGGTGGTGGGCGCATCGGGTGCGAGCGCCACTGCCTTCGACGTGGCAAGCTGCGCTTGCTTCAAATGTTCGCGCCAATCGGGCGTATGCTGATATTCCAGCATAAAGTAGTGCGCGATCGCCAGAAACGCCCAGGCTTCCGGGAACGTCGGATCGCGCTCAACCACTTTGCCAAGCAGGTCGATCGCTATGGGAAGCGAGCTTTCCCCGTCGCGCTGGTGCGTGGCCGCCCGCCCCTCCAGAAACATCTCGAACAAATCCTGTTCACGAATGGGCGTGTCAGGATGGTGCTTTTCATGCACCAGATCGAGCGCACGCGAGATATTCGCTACGCTCGATTTCGCAACGCGCCCATATAGCCCGAACAGGTCGTTTGCATCGCCGTCAAACTCTTCTGACCAGCGGTGAAAGCCATCATCGGCACAGATCAGCTGCGCGGTAATCCGCGTGACGTCGCCCGATTGCCGGACCGATCCTTCGACAACGAAGGCGACGTTGAGCTTGGCTGCAATGTCTTCGAGCGAGAGCTCCGCGCGGGCCAGAGCAAATGTGGAAATGCGGCCCGCAACATGCAGACCGTCAACATGCGCCAGTGCGTTGATAATTTCTTCCGAAATACCATCGCCAATATATTGCTGTTTCCCGCTAGCCGTCATGACATCGAATGGCAGAACGGCGACCGAATGCGGCGACACCGCAGGTTTCGCTTGCGCGATGACCTCGGCTGGCTGCTGCGGCGCGGCTACATCGCCGATTTCTGCAACCAGCCGGTAGCCGTGCTTGGGTATGGTTTCGATGCAGCATTGCTGGCTCGCACTGTCGCCCATTGCGTGCCGCAGGATAGAGATCGCGCGCGACAAGCGTTCATCCCCGCCAAACCGCACATCCCAGATTTCCTTGATCAGATCTTCGCGGGTGATCACTTCACCGGCGCGCTGCAACATCATGTCCAAAACGGCCATGACTTTGGGTTCGACCGAAGCAGTTCTGCCATCGCATTCGATAACACGCGCGGCGAAATCCACCTGTGCATCACCGATGCAAACCTGCGGCAATTCTGACCCCCCAAAAGCGCTGCGATACGCGCTGACTGGCGCTGCCCAAATCCCCCGATTTTGGCAGCAATGATGCGACCTTAGGCACACCTAAGAGAACCCTAAGCTTTCGGGAAGGACTATTTTTGCCAATGCGCCGATCAATGGTTTCGCCGATCGGGTCCTGGGCAATTTCACGACGCACTTTGTCAGGCCCGGTCAGCACGGAACAATTGATCACCACCACGAAAGACAGGGGAACTCATATGACTATCACAAAGAAGCTAAGCAAAGCATTCGCAACCGCCGCCATTGCTGGCAGCGCGCTGGCATTGGCCACACCGGCTGCAGCGCAAATGCAGGTCTTCGAAGACTATCAGCCTTCAGATGCTGTCTATGAAATGGTGACAGTCGATATCGAACCGGGCGAATTCGAAACCTATCTCGAAAATCTCAAGGGCACTTGGGTGGCTGCCAACGAAGTCGCCAAGAGCCTAGGCCACATCGAAGATTATGCGATCTACTCCAACCCAAACGGTGCCGGTGATGATTTCGACCTTCTGTTGGTGATCAAATACTCAAGCACCGCCGATCTTGCGCCAAGCAAGAAACGCTATGACGAGTTCATGGCTGCATGGGGCGAGCAACGGGTTGAAAGCAACCAGCATACCGTCCGCGAAGTTTACAACAAGATCCGTGAACTGACCGGCCAATGGCACGTTCGCGAAATCACATTCAACGATTGACGAGTTTCCCCCGGCTACGCGACCCGGCCGGGGGAATTTCAGTCACCGGGCAATGACGGTGACTACTAATCGACGCAGCTGTGTGTCGACGGGCTGACTGGCGGGTGATCACGCTGGTCAGCCCGCTTCTTTTTGCGTGTGCACAACCCTCTCAAATGCGCGACTCGGCAAGCTTGAATTCGCGCGCTAGTGCTATGATCCAAGGGAGAGATAAATGCCGTTTCGCATGACAGATATGGTGGGATGTGAATTCCCGCTGTTTGCCTTTTCGCATTGCCGCGACGTTGTCGCAGCGGTCAGCCGGGCCGGCGGCTTCGGCGTACTGGGCGCGGTCAGCTTCACACCCGAACAGCTGGAAACCGAGCTTAAGTGGATCGACGACAATATCGACGGCATGCCATACGGCGTGGATGTGCTGATCCCGGAAGTGCAAGCGGTCGATCACTCAGTCACGGCTGACGAAGTTGTCGCCGCAATCCCGCAGCAATATCGCGACTTCACGCGCCAGATCCTGCGCGAGGCGGGGCTGGATGAAAGCGGAGCAAACCCGCTTGGCGGTTCGCAACAGCCCAGTACCTCTCTAGGTCAGGAACTGCTTGAGGTCAGCTTCAATCACCCCGTGCGGCTTATCGCCAATGCGCTGGGCACAGCACCGCCGCAGATGATCGAGGCAGGAAAGAAGCACGGCATTCCTGTCGCAGCGCTGGTGGGAGCCAAAGAACACGCCATGAAGCAGATCGACGCGGGCGTAGATATCATTGTCGCGCAGGGCGGCGAAGGCGGCGGACATTGCGGCGAAGTCAGCACGATCGTGCTGATCCCCGAAGTCTTGCAGGCAATCGAAGATGCTGGCGCGGATATACCCGTGCTGGCCGCGGGCGGCATCATGAACGGGCGGCAAATGGCGGGCATGATGGCGATGGGCGCAGCGGGCGCATGGTGCGGCAGTGTGTGGCTCGCCACCACCGAAGCCGAAACACACGAAGTGTTCCGCGAGAAGATGGTTCAGGCGTCCAGTCGCGACACGATCCGTTCAAAGCATCGCACCGGCAAATATTCGCGGCAATTGCGCAGCGGCTGGCACGCCATGTGGGAAGAGGCAGGCTTACCCGCACTGCCGATGCCGTTGATGATGTTGCTGTCAGAACCCGCACTTCGCACCATCGACAAGGCCGCGGTGAATGGCAATCCGAAGGCGCAAGAGCTGTGCTCTTACTTTGTCGGGCAAGGCGTGGGGCTGGTTCGCGAAGTCACCTCCGCCGGACAGGTTGTGCAGGATTTCAAACAGGATTTCGTTGCGGGTTATGAGTATTTGGCGGGAGCGCTGGAATGAACGGTCCGCCCAAGGTCTGCATAATCGGTGCGGGTTGCAGCGGTTTCACCACTGCCAAACGGCTGAAAGATTTCGGCATACCCTTCGATGTATTCGAAGCCTCTGACGATATCGGCGGAATCTGGTATTACGACAACCCCAACGGCATGTCGGCCTGCTACAAAAGCTTGCACATCGACACGTCGAAGTGGCGGCTGGCGTTTGAAGATTTTCCTGTGCCCGATGATTGGCCGGACTATCCGCATCACGCGCAGCTGCTTCAATACTTTCACGACTACGTCGATCATTTTGGCTTGCGCGAACACATCGCATTCAACACGCGAGTCGAGAAGGCACAGCGGCGCGAGGGTGGCGGCTGGGATATCACGCTCTCGAACGGTGAGACGCGGCAGTATGACGCCTTGGCGGTTGCAAACGGCCACCACTGGGCTGCGCGGATTCCAGACTATCCGGGCGAGTTTGCCGGCAAGCAATTCCATTCACATAGCTATCGCAGCCCGTTCGAACCCGCTGATTGTGTTGGTAAACGCGTGCTGGTGGTGGGCATGGGCAATTCCGCGATGGACATCGCTAGCGAGCTGTCGCAGCGTCGGATTGCAGAACGGTTGTTTGTATCCGCGCGGCGCGGTGTGTGGGTGCTGCCCAAATATTACAACGGCCAGCCGCTCGACAAGAATCCGGCGCCTGCCTGGATGCCGAAATCGCTGCGCCAAAGGCTCGGCACGCGGTTCATCAAGAAGCTGGTAGGCAAGATGAGCGATTATGGCTTGCCAGACCCCGAAATCGGCCCGTTTGAGAGCCACGCGACGGTATCGGGCGAATTCCTGCTTCGCGCGGGCTCAGGTGACATCGCGATGAAACCGGGGATCGAGCGGCTGGACGGCGATAGCGTAGTTTTCACTGATGGCTCGCGCGAACAGGTGGATGTGATCATCTGGGCGACGGGTTATGACATCAAATTCCCGTTCTTCGACGATCCCCAATTCACTGCTGACAGCGACAATCGCCCACCGCCGCTGTTCAAGCGGATCATGAAACCCGATGCGCCAGACCTGTTTTATATGGGTCTCGCTCAGCCACTTCCGACATTGGTCAACTTTGCCGAGCAACAGTCAAAGCTGGTCGCAGCCTATCTGGCGGGCGAATATGCGCGCCCTTCCTCAGCGGAAATGTATGACATTATCGCAGCGGACGAAGCCTATCACACAGGGCAATATTACGCCGCGCGGCGGCACACGATCCAGCTCGACTTTGACCACTACGTGCGCGACTTGCTCAAAGAAATCGAGCGCGGCAAGAAGCGCGCAAACGGTGTCAGCATGTCGCCACGCGCCGAGGTTGCGGAAGCGGTTTGAACCTGTTGCGCGAAAGGTCCGCCAATTACTCTATCACCCGACCACGCACCATCACCCAATCGACATTCTCCAGCACGCTCACGTCATCTAGCGGATTGCCTTTCACTGCGATGATATCAGCAGAGAAGCCTGGGGCGATGCGACCGATCTCGTCTTCCATGCCGAGCACTTCAGCGGCACCTGTGGTCGCGCTGGCAAGCACTTCCCTATCCGACATGCCACCATTGCGCATCAAGGCCAGTTCGCCTGCATTCAAGCCGTGCGAGAATACCCCGGCGTCCGTGCCAAAGGCCACTTTCACGTCATACATGATTGCGCGCTCGATGATGCTTTCAGCAAAGGCGGCAACCTGCTGTACCTTGTCTTCCACCACTGGCGTATAAATGCCCTTGCCAAGCCTTTGCTTGATGCCTTGGAACGCCATTAACGTAGGGATCAGTACAGTCCCGTTCTCGCGCATCGCCTTGCCTGCCGCTTCATCGATATAGGTGCCATGCTCGATAGTCTGCACACCGGCCTTTGCCGCCGCTTCGATCCCGCGCGCCCCGTGTGCGTGGGCCGCAACCTCCAGTCCCAATGAATTGGCCGTCTCTACAATCGCGCGCATCTCTGCGTCGGTAAAATGCGCTTCCAACCCGCGGCCTTGCTGCGACAATACACCGCCGGTCGCGGTGATCTTGATCAGGTCAGCGCCATATTTCGATGCCAGCCGCACTTTCTCTGAACACTCAATGGGGCCAGTGCAGGAAAAGTCATTGTCCAGCGCATCATTCACATGCTCATTGAAGCCGTTGGTGTCTCCGTGTCCGCCAACAATTGCGATCGTACGCGTAGAGGCAATAATGCGCGGACCAGGCACAAAACCTTCAGCGGTTGCACGGCGCAAAGACTGCATCACCTGATCGCTGCGTGCGCCCAGATCGCGAATGGTGGTAAATCCGGCAAGCGCTGTGATGCGCGCATTCTTGGCCGCAACAAATGAATACCATTCCGACGGATTGACAGCAGCGTCGCGAAAATCACCACCCGGATCGCCGGATAGATGCGTATGCAGGTCGATCAGGCCGGGCATGACAGTGTGTTCATCAAGATGCACCATAGTGGCGCCTTCTGGCGTGGGCGAAAAGCCATCCACAATGCTGACGATTTTTCCGTCAGTCACCGTGATCGTGGCCGGCCCGCTTGGCCGGCTATCCGCATCGGTTAGCACTGCCCCTGCATGGATAATTGTAGTGTCGGCCAGCGCCGGGCTGCTCATTAAAGCCACTGCTGCCGCCATCAGTCCCGAGAAAACACGCATATTTATCTCCCTTTCGGGACCTGTGTTGCGCGTTCTGCATTGAGGATACAAGGGGCGGATTTGCCCGTTCCGTCATTTGAATTTCCCCGCATTGCCGCTATCAGGCGCGCAACAGTCAATCACGAGAGGACAATTTTCTTATGAATCGCATAGCTTTGAGTGCTGCGACTCTGCTCGCATCTGTCTCTATTGCGGCGACCGCTTCAGCCCGCCCGATGACACCGGAAGATGTCGCCAAGATCGAAAGCATCGGCGCTATCGCTGTGTCGCCCGATGGAACCCGCGTCGCTTACACCACTGCCAGCCTGCCTGATGTAAGCGAAGGCGAAGACAATGGCGGCTTCGAGCAAGTCCTGAAAGTTGCAACCGGCCCGAACACGTCAACAGTATATCTGCCGGAAGATGTCAGCCCGAGTGGCGTTCAATTCAGCCCCGATGGCAGCATGGTCAGCTTCACCTGGAGCGCTGAAGGTGAAGATAACGCCGTATGGGGCGTGCCAGTAGCCGGCGGTACCTATCGTAAACTTGCGGAAATCGCTGATAGCGATGTCCTGTCCTATGTGTGGGGCCCGAATGGCAACAGCATCTTCATGCTGGCCACCGCGGAAGAAAACAAACAGCGCACCGAGCAAAGTAAAGCTGGTTTCAATTCTGTCGTCTATGAAGAAGAGGCGCGCCTGCGCCGCCTGTTCGAAGCCAAGGTTGGCGAAGAAGTGGACGCGGAACCACGCCAGATTCCTGTCCCTGCCTACGTGACCGGTTTCGACATCACACCCGATGGCAAGACCGGCATCGTGCAGAGCAAGCCGACCCCGCAGATCGACGACACTTACACATCATTGCGCGTCCACATCATCGACCTGGCCGATGGCAATGTGAAGGCTATCGTACCGACGCCGGGCAAGCTGGGCGACGTGGAAGTCTCACCTGACGGCACGCAACTCTCCATGATTGCTGGCGTCGACAAACACGATCCGGCGGAAACCACGCTGCATCTGGTCGATGTCGCAACCGGCAATTACCGCGCGCTCAACGAAGGCGCTGCTGAAGCAGCAGTTGATGCGGAATGGATGGCCAATGGCCGCCTCGCCACCGTCGTGCATGTCGGCGCGCAAAGCGTTCTGCGCATCTACAACGCCGATGGCAGCGTGCACCGAGAAGTCGATCCGGGTTCGCTGATCCTGACCAGCGTCGAATCCGCAGGCGGCAAGGTTGCGGTTTCCGCCAACTCGCCCAAGCACCCGACCGAGTTGTTCGTATGGAACCCCCGCGCGCGCGCAAACGCGTTCGAGCGGTGGACGTCACACAACCCGTGGCTGAGCGAAATCACCTTCGGTGAGCAGCGTACCTACACCTACACCGCACGCGACGGACAGCAGGTCGAAGGCGTGCTGGTGCTGCCGGTCGGCGGCGTTCCAGAGGGCGGCGCACCTACCATCATGAACGTTCATGGCGGACCCGAGGCGCACGAATCGAACGGCTGGATCACAGCCTATTCGAAGCCGGGCCATGTTGCCGCTGGCCAAGGCTATGCCGTGTTCCTGCCCAATTATCGCGGTTCAACCGGTTATGGCACCGCATTCTCGAAACAGCATCAGGGCAATTACACCGATCCTGAATTTGCCGACATCGTAGATGCGAAGCAGGCACTGGTCGCAGAAGGCATCACCGATGCTGACCGCACGGGCATCACTGGCGGATCATACGGTGGTTATGCATCCGCATGGGGCGCGACTTATCATTCTGCCGAATATGCGGCGTCTGTGATGTTCGTGGGTATCTCTAACCAGGTCAGCAAGTTCGGCACCGGCGACATCCCTTACGAGATGTACAATGTTCACAGCCGCGCTTGGCCGTGGGACGACTGGATGAAGATGCTCGAAGTCTCGCCTGTCTATCACGTCGACAAGGCCAACACGCCGACGCTGATCATGCATGGCGAGGAAGATACGCGCGTCGATCCGGGCCAAAGCCTGGAGCTTTATCGCGCGCTTAAGGTTCGCAAGCCGGATGTGCCGGTACGGCTGGTGTTCTATCCGGGCGAAGGTCACGGCAACCGCATGGCGGGCAGCCGCTATGACTACAACCTGCGTATGATGGAATGGTTCGATACCTATCTCAAAACCGGCGATCGCAAAGCGGAAATGCCCGGCCCGCGCCCGCAATTGGCAGATGGTGCCAAGGGCGCCACAGCGGAAAGTGACGACTAAATCTCGCCTCTGCACGACTGAAATCGAGGAAGGGCCGCTATCAAGCGGCCCTTTCTTTTTAGAAATTCGGCAAGCCGCTTAAAAAACGTAGGCCACGCCGAATATGGCAGTAAACTGATCAGCGTCGCCGCGCAGCGAAGTGAAAGGCGTATCCGCAGCATCGCCCAGCATCCGGCGATAGCCAAGCGCACCACCCATAATCACTCCGCCATCACGAAAATCACCGCTCAGATCAAAACCCATGGCAAGCGTAGCCCCGGCCTTGTGCCAACCGCTATCGGCATCGAATTCAGGCAGCCCGCTGGCTGCCGATTGCTCCGGCGTCACCGAGTAATAATACTCCGCGAAATCATCATCGACATATTGCGCCCCTATGCTCAGCGCCAGAACGGTGCCGCGGTTGAGCGCCGTCGAATAGGAAACTCCGGGATCGATGATCTTGCCGCCATGCGCTCCCGCGACATCGAACTGGACATCAAGCCCGACTGAAACACGGTCGAAACGGGTGAACACCCGGTTGAACGACACACCCGTTTGCAGTCCCAGCTCGAAAGCAGTGTCCAACTTACCTGCTGCCTCGACGGCCTCATCCTTGAAACTGCCGGTGCGGTCGCCGCGAAAACGGAATATCGGGCCGGCTGAGAAGGTCACATCTCCTCGCATCCCCTCCAACAGGTTGATGGAAAGCCCTGCCGCGCGCGGCCTGATACCGATCCCTTTGAAGTTGGCCGCAACAACAGGAACGGCCAGAACGCGATACTCATCTGAACCGCTGTAGTTTGCAGCAAACACGAACCCGCCGCCTATCGCCAACCAATCTCCCGAAAGGACCGAGGAGCCTCCGGGACGCTGTGACGGAGCGCCACCAGACCCAATGTCTCCCGGTGGACCTTCAGCAGCGGCTGGCTGATCGTTCTCTGCTTTCGCGGTGATGTTTTCTGATTCCTGCGCAGCGAGAGGCGCGCCCACAAGTGCGAGCGCGATGGGTACAAGCGAACTGAAACGACATTTCACGGCGATTGCTCCTGATCCGCTACTGAAACGCTTTTTCACCTTGCCTGTTCCGCTTTTCTCAATGCCCAGCCGCCTGCCATTCAGCGATGGCATCTATCGGGAACACCAACATGATGACTGTCAGCGTCAGCCCGTCGCGCACCACCAGCCCGGCTACAACTTCACCCATAATGGCCAACGCAATCGTGACCTTTATCGGCAATTTCATGGCGAGAAAAAAGCCGAAGGCCATCCAGCCGATATCCGCAAAGCTATTAAGAACGCTGTCACCGGAATAGCCCCAATTGGCCGTGACCGAACGGAAACGGTCGATCACCATCGGCGTGTTCTCGAGCACTTCCCAAGCGGCTTCCAGAAAAACCGCCAATGTCAGGCCCCACTGCGTCGCATTATCTCCGGCCAGCTTCCACTTGCTGAACAGCAGCCAGCCAAATGCATAGAAGATCGGGCCGTGAATAATGTGGCTGGGGGTGTACCAATCGGCGATATGCTGGCTGTTGCCCATCGAATTGATGTCGCCATGCCAAAGCTTGACATAGCCGCACTCGCAGATCGGCGGGCGGTCCATAGCGAGCAGGATAATGACCGCAATGATCGAGATGACTACGGACGCAATGATCGCCTTGCGGCTGGGGACAAGAGTTGCCATTGCGCGAGACTGAATCAGAGAGCCGGTGACTGCAAGCCCCTGTCCAGTCAGCATCGGGGATAGCACAGCGCGCCATTGCCGCAGCGCGCGAGCTGTCCTAGGGCCGGAAGCGCAATGAATGGGCGCGAAACCGATCTGGCAATTGTGGGCGGCGGACTCGCTGGCGGGCTGATCGCGCTGGCAGTCCATCGGGCGCATCCGGAATTGCACCTCCAGCTGATCGAAGCGGGCGAAACACTGGGCGGAGATCACCGCTGGAGCTGGTTCGTTAGCGATTTAGGGCACGAAGGCCGCGCGCTTTTATCGCCATTCCCGCATGTTGCCTGGGATCAGGGATATGAGGTCGCATTTCCCAAGTTTCGAAAGGCTTTGCGCGCGGGCTATCGCTCTCTGACGTCGACCGATTTTAACGCGACCTTACAGGACATTCTGCCTGACGAGGCATTGCGGCTGAACGCCAAGGTCTGTGAGCTTGATGCAAATGGCGTGAGGTTCGAGAACGGAGATCGAGTAGCAGCAAAGACGATGATCGATTGCCGCAACTTCACACGCTCAGAGCACCTCCAGGGCGGCTGGCAAATTTTCGCCGGGCGCCATTTCAAATATGACTCACCGCACGGCATCACTCAGCCGATAATCATGGATGCGAGCGTTGAGCAGCATGCGCCAGCGGGTAATCGCAGTGCCTATCGTTTTATGTATGTGCTGCCGCTGGCCGAGGATGAGCTGTTCTTCGAAGACACCTACTATGACGAGACCCGGGCGCTGGACGAGGATTTGCTCAGTCGCCGCATCGATCAATATGCGGCGGAAATGGGTTTCCGCGATGGGGTCGAGATAGGCCGTGAGAAAGGCATCTTGCCGGTCATCACCGGCGGCAATTTCGACGCCTATCGCGCCAGTATCGACATCCCCGGGGTTGCCATGGCTGGCGCGCGTGGCGGGTTCAATCACCCGCTAACCAGCTACACCATGCCGATCGCTGTCGAGAACGCGCTGGCAATCGCATCCCATGCCCACTTGTCCGGCCCGCTTCTGGCGCATTTCATCCGTGACCGTGCCAATGAACATTGGCGCAAGACCTCGATTTACCGCGCGCTGGGACGAATGTTATTCAAGGCTACGGAACCGGAACGCCGTGTGGACATTTTTCAAAAGTTCTATCGGCTCCCGGAAGATCTGATCGAACGTTTCTATGCATGCCACACGACTTTGCCGGACAAGTTCCGCATCCTTTCTGGCAAGCCACCCGTATCTATTCCGCGCGCAATTCGCGCGCTTGCGAGCAAGGGGCAACCCTTGGTCATGGAGACAACCGAATGAACGCCGCCACCACGCCAGTTACACCGCCGGTCCGCGTACCGCAGATGGCCGATCCAGCCAAATACGAAGGCAAGACGGCATGCGTCATCGGTTCCGGATTTGGAGGTATGGCGCTCGCCATCCGGCTGCAATCAGCGGGCATCGCAACGACCGTTATCGAATCTCGCGACAAGCCCGGTGGCCGCGCCTATTTCTGGGAGAAAGACGGCTTTACTTTCGACGGTGGGCCAACCGTTGTCACTGACCCCCCTTGCCTGAAAGAGCTTTGGGAAATCACCGGCCACGACATGGCCGAAGATGTCGAGCTGATGAAGGTGATGCCGTTCTACCGGCTCAACTGGCCCGACGGCACGAACTTCGATTATTCGAATGACGAAGAGAGCCTGAATGCGGAAATCGCAAAGCTCGATCCTGCCGATATCGCAGGCTATGCGGAATTCCTGGAATATGCCGCCGGCGTATACGAGGAAGGTTATCTGAAACTCGGCACCGTCCCCTTCCTCGATTTCAAAAGCATGCTGAAAGCCGCGCCCGCTCTGATCAAGAAACAGGCCTGGCGCAGCGTTTACTCCATGGTTTCAAGCTATGTAAAAAGTGAGAAGCTGCGTGAAGCGCTGTCGTTCCACACGCTGCTGGTTGGCGGCAATCCGATGAACACCAGCGCGATTTACGCGCTGATTCACAAGCTGGAAAAAGATGGCGGCGTGTGGTGGACACGCGGCGGCACCAACCGCTTGATCGCCGGAATGGTGCGCCATTTCGAACGGCTGGGCGGTACGATGCGCGTGGGCGATGCCGTGACGCAGGTTCACACCATCGGCAACAAGGCGAGCGAAGTCGAAACCGCCAGCGGGTGGAAACAACGTTTTGACGCGGTCGCTTCGAATGCGGACATTATGCATTCCTATCGTGACCTGCTGAAAGGCACCAAGCGCGGCAAGGATTATGCGAAGTCATTATCGCGCAAGAGCTTCAGCCCGGGATTGTTCGTGGTGCATTTCGGGCTCGAAGGCACATGGCCCGGCATCCCGCATCACATGATCCTGTTCGGCCCGCGTTACAAAGGCTTGCTCGACGACATCTATAAGCAAGGCGTGCTGCCGCAGGATTTCAGCATCTACCTGCATCACCCGACTGTCACCGATCCCAGCATGGCGCCCAAGGGCAAGAGCACCTTCTACGCGCTGGTCCCGGTCGCTCATATGGGCAAGCTCGCGGTCGACTGGGACGAAGTCGGCCCCATGCTTGAAAAGCGCATTCTGGATGAGATTGGCCGCCGTCTGATCCCTGACATCCATGACCGGATCGTGACCAAATTCAGCTATGCGCCGAAAGACTTTGCGCATGATCTGAACGCGCATCTGGGCAGCGCTTTTAGCCTTGAGCCGGTGCTGTGGCAAAGCGCTTATCTGCGTGGTCACAACCGCGATGATGTAATCGACAACTTTTACCTCGTCGGCGCAGGCACGCATCCGGGTGCAGGCATTCCCGGCGTTGTCGGCAGCGCAAAAGCAACTGCGGGCTTGATGCTGGAAGACTTGGGCGTAAAGACGCTTGCGTGACTCAAAAACTGAACCGTCTCGCTGTTTATTGCGGCTCCGCCACGCCGGATGATCCGCGCTATATCGAACTCGCGACTGAAGTCGGCCGTGCGTTGGCGCTTCGAGAGATTGGCGTCGTTTATGGCGGCGGGCGGCTAGGCCTGATGGGCGCAGTTGCGCGCGGCGCATTGGATGCGGGCGGCGAAGTGATCGGGGTGATCCCCGAAGCGCTTTTCAACTCGGAAGTCGCCAACCACGATTGCACAAAGCTCTACACCGTATCCGGCATGCATGAACGCAAACAGCGCTTCACCGACCTTTCAGACGGTTTCATCACCATACCCGGCGGCGTCGGAACCATGGACGAGCTATGGGAAGCGATGAGCTGGGCGCAGTTGGGATATCACTCGAAACCGGTCGGCCTGCTCAACACGATGGGCTTTTTCGATCACCTAATCGCGTTCAATGAAAAGATGGCGGAAATCGGCTTTGTTCGCCCGGCGCATCAGAACATCCTGATCCACGATACGACTATAGGCGGCCTGATTGACAAGATGGCCGCGTATGAACCGCACACACCGCTCTTCCGCATGAAAGCCGAGGATCTGTGAAAAGGCGTTCTGGTTTGATATCCGCGCTGTCCGCAGCGGGTCAACCATGACCCGTCCCGAATTAGTCGAAGCAAGCCGCCTTGCGATCAAGCAAGGTTCGAAGAGCTTCTCTGCTGCCAGCCGCTTGTTCGACCGCACGACGCGCGAACGCGTCTGGATGCTCTATGCATGGTGCCGCCGCTGCGATGACTTGACCGATGCGCAGGATATGGGCGGTGAACTGGGTGACCAATCCGACATCGCGGCCCAGGTCGAGCATCTGCGCTCGTTGACCGCCAAAGCCCTTGCAGGTGAAGAAACCGGCGACATTGCGTTCGACGCTTTCGGACAGGTTGCCAGCGAAGTCGGTTTGACCATGGAGGATGCCGAAGCGGTAATCGCTGGTTTTCAGCTTGATGCAGAAGATTGGCGCCCGCGCAGCGAAGCGGATCTCATGCGCTATTGCTGGCATGTCGCGGGCGCGGTTGGCGTGATGATGGCGCTCGTCATGGGCGTGAAGCGCGAAGATGCGGACACGCTGGATCGCGCCTGCGATCTGGGTCTCGCGTTTCAGCTGGCGAATATCGCGCGTGACGTGGTTGAGGATGATGCCGCGGGGCGTTGCTATCTACCCGCAATCTGGCTGGTCGAGGAAGATATCGAGCCCGGTCAGCACACCAAACCGCACCACCGGCAGGAGCTTGCCGATATGACGGCGCGGCTTGTCCGGCGGATGGAGGTGCATGCGGCCTCTTCGCGGATCGGTGCGGCAAGATTGCCCTTCCGCTGCCGTTGGGCGATACTTTCCGCGGCGCGCATCTACACTGCGATTGGCCGTGAAGTGCTGGCCAAAGGCACCGCTGCCTGGGACCACCGGGTCTACACATCAAAGGCGCAGAAGATCGGCCATGCGCTCGCCGCTTTAGTCGAAGCGTTGGTCAACCGCCCGCCAAAGCTTGACGACGAGCCACGGTGGCGGCGTTCCGATCTTGCAGAGAATGCCGCCAGCGCGTAGCGCTGCGCACATGATTTCAAAGCTTCTTATTGCCAATCGCGGCGAGATAGCATGCCGCATCATCCGCACCGCGCGCGCGATGGGGATCGCGACGGTTGCAGTTTATTCTGACGCCGATGCCAAGGCGTTGCATGTGCGGCAAGCGGACGAGGCCGTGCATATCGGCCCCTCGCCCGCTGCCGAAAGCTATCTCGTGGGCGAAAAGATCATCGCCGCTGCCAAGGAAACCGGCGCGGAGGCGATCCATCCTGGCTATGGCTTCCTCTCGGAGAACGCTCAGTTCACGCAGTCGGTGATCGACGCCGGGCTGATCTGGGTCGGCCCCAAGCCTGAAAGCATCGAGGCGATGGGGCTCAAGGATGCGGCGAAAGAGCGGATGATCGCGGCGGGCGTGCCAGTGACGCCGGGTTATCTGGGCGGAGACCAGTCGGTCGAGCGTTTGAAGAAAGAGGCCGACGCGATCGGCTATCCCGTGCTGATCAAGGCGGTTGCGGGCGGCGGCGGCAAGGGAATGCGCAAGGTCGATGACCCGGCCAATTTCGCTGCCGACCTCGAAAGCTGCCAGCGCGAGGCCAAGGCGAGCTTCGGCAATGACGAAGTGCTGCTGGAGAAGTGGATCACCTCGCCGCGCCATATCGAGGTGCAGGTGTTCGGCGACAGCCACGGCAATGTCGTCCACCTGTTCGAACGCGACTGCTCGCTCCAGCGTCGCCACCAGAAGGTGATTGAGGAAGCCCCCGCCCCCGGCATGGACGAAGCCACCCGTGAGGAAATCTGCGCCGCCGCCGTGCGCGCCGCGAAAGCGGTCGATTACGAAGGCGCGGGCACCATCGAATTCATCGCCGACGCCAGCGAAGGCCTGCGCGCCGACCGCATCTTCTTTATGGAGATGAATACGCGGCTCCAGGTCGAACATCCCGTGACCGAAGAGATCACCGGGGTGGACTTGGTCGAATGGCAATTGCGCGTGGCGTCTGGCGAGCCGATTCCGCTTAGCCAGGAAGAGCTTTCGATCAATGGCTGGGCAATCGAAGCTCGGCTTTATGCGGAGGACCCAGCGAAGGGGTTTTTGCCGAGTACAGGGCGATTGGAGCACTTTTACCTACCCAACACAATGCGCCGCCATCCGGTTCGTATAGATACCGGTGTCGAGGAAGGCGCAGAGATCACGCCCTTTTATGACCCAATGATCGCAAAGATTATTGTCCACCGTGACAATCGCTCCACGGCGCTTGAGCAACTTGCTATAGATTGCAGCTGGGTAACCTGCTGGCCTGTAAAGACCAATGCCGCTTTCCTTTATCGCCTGCTGACAGATGAACGCGTCAAATCTGCCGACCTCAGCACTGGCCTGATAGCGGAGAATTCAGAGTCACTTATCCCTTCCGAAGGGGCCGACGAACAGATGGCCGCCAGCGCGGCTCATGTCTTCTTCATGAAGGGTAAAAGCCACCCGCATGTCTACGACCAAGATGTGATCGAGCGCCTTCCGCCATGGCAGCAGCCGTCAGGTCTTCGGCTGAGTAGCCCAAAAAAACCATTCAAGATGTCCGTCAATGATGGCGCTCGCGATTACCTAGTCGAACCGAACGACAGCGTTTGGACCGAGGAGCAAGTTGACGGGGTGCTGGCACGGCACGAAGGCGACACCCGCGTTTTCAAACTCTCAAGATACGAAGGCACCGGCCATGCCTCCGCCGCCGACGGCGCCATCCTCGCGCCTATGCCGGGCAAGGTCATCGCGGTTGATGTGGCGGAAGGCGACACGGTCACCGCAGGCCAGCGGCTGATGGTGCTTGAGGCGATGAAGATGGAGCACGCGCTCACCGCCCCGTTCGACGGGACCGTGACCGAACTCAACGCCAGCGAAGGCGGGCAAGTGCAGGTCGAGGCGGTGCTGTGCGTGGTGGAGCCGTCCGAAGAGTGAGTTGGGAGCGCGAACTCGAAGAACTGCGCAAGCGCGAGGCGCTCGCCGAAGAGATGGGCGGGCCGGACAAGGTCGCGCGGCAGCATGGTCGCGGCAAGATGGATGCCCGCGCGCGGCTGAACGCGATCTGTGATCCCGGCTCCTTCCGTGAAATCGGCAAGATCGCCGGCAACGCGACCTATGACGAGAACGGCGATCTGGTGAGCGTAACTCCCGCCCCGTTCCTGTTCGGCAAAGCCACGATCAATGGCCGCCCGGTTGTGGCTACTGCGGACGATTTCACTATCCGCGGCGGGGCGGCGGACGCAGGCATCAAGCGCAAGATGGTGCAGGCCGAGCAGATGGCGCATGAGCTGAAACTGCCCATCATCAAGATGATCGATGGCACGGGCGGCGGCGGCTCGGTCAAAACGCTGGAAATGATCGGCGCGACATACATTCCCGCCGTTCCGGGCTGGGGAGATACGGTCAAAAACCTCGATACGGTGCCAGTTGTCGCTTTGGCGCTGGGGCCGACAGCGGGCCTTGGCGCCGCGCGGGTCGCCGCCAGCCACTATTCAATCATGGTACGCGGCCTAAGCCAGATTTTCGCGGCTGGCCCCGCCGTGGTCGATGGATTGGGCGAGAGCTACAAGGGTTCAACCGACCATAACCAAGCCAAGGAAGAGCTGGGCGGCAGCGACATCCACACGCGCAATGGCGTGGTCGATGATGAAGTCGCATCCGAAGCTGAAGCCTTTGCCCGCGCGCGACACTTCCTCGCCTTCATGCCCGAACATGTCGGGCAACTGGCGCGCCGTTCCAACTGCACCGATCCGGTTCACCGCCGCGAAGAAGCCTTGCTCTCCCTCGTCCCGCGCGAAGAAAAGCAAGTCTATTCGATGCGCCGCTGCATGGACATGGTGTTCGACCAAGGCACTGTGTTCGAAATCGGCAAGATGTGGGGCCGCGCCGCGATCACGGCGCTGGCAAGGCTCGACGGATGGCCGGTCGCCGTGGTCGCCAGCGATCCCAGCTTCCTGGGAGGTTCTTGGGATGCGAAGACCAGCGAAAAGGTGGAGCGCTTTGTCAAACTCGCGGACCAGTTCCGCCTGCCGATCGTCCATCTGGTCGACAATCCCGGCTTCATGATCGGCCGCGAGGCAGAGATGGCGGGCACGATCCGCTATGGCGTGCAGGCCATGAACGCGATCTACAAGGCGACTGTGCCCCTGGCCAGCATCGTATTGCGGCGCGCCTATGGCATCGCAGGCAGCGCGATGAGCAATGCGGACCTCTACCAATACCGTTTCTGCTGGCCGTCAGGTGATTGGGGCAGTCTGCCAATCGCTGGCGGACTGGAGGTCGCTTACAAGTCAGAGCTGGAAGCGGCCGATGATCCGGAGGCGCTGCTCGAAGAGATCAAGCAACGGCTAAACAAGGTAACGTCACCGTTCCGGAGCGCTGAACGCTTCAATGTCGAGGATATCATCGACCCGCGCGATACGCGGCCCTTGCTTTGCGAATTTGCCGATCTGGCTTGGCGGAAGCTAAAAGCAGAGCGCTAAAAACGGTCCGCAGGACCGCAAGGGCGACCGCCCGTCCGCAGCGACGCGGCCTTTAGGCCGTGAGAGCGAGGAAAGCCGAGTGAGCGGATGCGAACGCCGGCGCTTGAGGCCTTACAAAAACCCCACCCCTCAATAATTCTTATGCATCTGCATGTAACGCCGCGCCTCTCCGGGCGCGCGGAACAGCTTGCCACGCTCGCTATAGAGGATGCAGGCCAAGCCAAGGCAGGAACAGATCACCATCGCTGTCGCCAATGGGCCCGCCGTGCCATCATAAGCCTGGCCGATCAGAGCCCCCATCACCGCACCTGTGGTCATGCGAATGCTGGTCTGGATCGATGATGCCGCGCCGGCGATATGCTGGAACGGCTGCATCGCAACCGAGCTGAAATTCGCGCCAACAAAGCCAAGGCACGCCATCGACATGCTGAGTAGCGGGACGAACTCCCAAAGCGTCTGTTCCCCGCTTCTTGCCGACCACAATTGCACCAGACTGACCAGCAGAAAACCGATCAGCGCCGCATGGCCCACGCGCCGCGCGCCATATTTCTCGACAATCCGTGAATTGAGGAAGTTTGCCAGCACCATGCCGATGATCGAAGCGCCAAAGATCAGCGCGAAATAGTCGCCCGCGCCGAAGCTCTCTGCGATCAATTGTTGCGAGGAATTGAGGAAACCGAACAATGATCCGAACACCAGCGCGCTGCCGATGACATAGCCAACGGATTCGCGCTTCGCGAGCGCCTCTTTCATATTGCGCAGGATCGTGATCGGTTTGATGTCTTGCTCATTCGCTTCGGTCAGTGTTTCGGGCAGGCGCAGCCAAACCCACAGCCCGACACCCAACCCCATTACGGCCATCGCAACGAATATCACGCGCCAATCTGCCACCATCAGGATCAACTGCCCGATCGCAGGTGAGACGATAGGCACGACCAAGAACACCATCATGATCAGGCTCATCAACCGCGCCATCCGGTCTCCGCCCACATGGTCGCGCACGATCGCAGCGGGCACCACGCTAAGGCCCGCGCAGGAGATTCCCTGGATAAGCCGCAAGCCGATCAGCCACCAGAAATCGGTCACAATCGCGCAGGCGAGCGACAAGAGTATGTAAGAGGCAAGTCCCACAAACAGCACAGGACGCCTTCCAAACTTGTCTGCAAACGCACCAGGGAAGAATGCACCCAGGCCTGCACCGAGGAAGTAGCTGCTGATGACATATTGCCGGTCATTCCCGGCTGCGCCCAGTTCCTCTGCCATCACGCCAAGCGCAGGCAGCATGGAATCGATCCCGAACGCCTGCAAGCTCATCAACAGTGCCATCAGTGTGACAAGTTCACGTTCACCCAATTTGGATGATGCATAGGCGGCTGTCATCTTCATGGCCATGCTCTTGGCCGGATAGATGCGTGAAAGAAAGCAGCAATTTGGCCAGTGATGCATTTTCGCCTGTGCGTGCTTTCGCTGCACCGCCGTTGGGCGTAAGGCTAGCGATATGGCGGAATCACCTGACAGTGATGAGAGCGAGAGCGGCGGGGATTCGCGTGGCCTGCGCAAGATCATCCATGTCGATATGGATGCTTTTTTTGCCAGCGTTGAACAGCGCGACAACCCCGATCTGCGCGGCAAGCCGGTTGCAGTGGGCGGTGCGGGCGGGCGCGGCGTGGTGGCCGCTGCAAGCTATGAAGCCCGCAAGTTCGGCGTGCGCAGCGCTATGCCATCCGTCACTGCCAAGCGGCTCTGCCCCGACCTGATTTTCGTGCGCCATCGCTTCGATGCGTATAAGGAAGCCAGCCGGACGATCCGAAAGATATTTGAGCATTATACGCCGCACGTCGAACCGTTGAGCCTGGACGAAGCCTATCTGGATGTGACCAATGATTTGCTGGGCATCGGCTCTGCCACGCGCATTGCCGAAATGATCAGGCAGGAAATCAAAGCGAAGACGCAGCTGACGGCCAGCGCCGGGGTTTCCTACAACAAGTTCCTCGCCAAGATCGCCAGCGACCAGAACAAGCCCGACGGCATATGCGTGATCCGTCCTGGCGAAGGCGCGGATTTTGTCGCCGGCCTTCCCGTGCGCCGCTTTCATGGCGTTGGGCCAAAGGGGGCGGAGAAGATGGCGAAGCTTGGGATCGCAACCGGAGCCGATCTTGCGGCGAAAGACATTGAGTTCCTGCGGGCCAATTTCGGGAGCATGGGCGACTATCTCTATCGAGCCGCCCGCGGCATTGATCTGCGCAGGGTCAGTGCACACAGGGTTCGCAAGTCTGTGGGGGGCGAGCGTACCTTCAGCGAGGATATCTCCTCTGGGCCGGCGCTACGCGAAACGCTCGACAATATCATCGACATTGTGTGGGACAGTATCGAGCGATCAGAGGCCAAGGGGCGCACAGTAACGCTCAAAATGAAATACAGCGATTTTCAGAATGTCACGCGCGCCAAGACAGTCGATCGTCCGGTCGCGGACAAGCAGGAATTCGCGCGGATTTCGCGCGCACTGCTCGATGAATTGCTGCCGTTGCCTTTACCGATCAGGCTTATGGGGCTGACGCTTTCGAAACTGGAAGGCGAAAACGGTGCCAAGCAAGCCGCGCCGCGCGACGATGCGCAGTTATCACTGCTCTAAGTGCGCCCGCGCACGTCCTTCCAATGCGAAAGTGCACGCCTTGTCGAAACACCAAGAGGTTGAGGCAGCGAATGCGTCGGGAAAAATCGCGCTTCTGTGACCTCGCGATTATCTGGTCGAGGCTGTTTGTCGATCACGGCAGCAAAGAGATACATGGTATGTGGTGAGCCCGAAATCTCACCTTCAAGCTCCCCGATCGGTGTCAGCTTCTTAGTCTCGAGGCCCAATTCTTCCTTCAGTTCTCGGCTTGCGGTATCTGCTGGGTGTTCGCCACGATCAACACCTCCACCGGGCAAGAGCCAGTCCTGCGGCCCGTAACTGTGCTTGAGCAGCAAGAGGTCACCCTGGAAATCGGTCAAAATGATGTTGCAACCGACAATCGGCACTTTGCGCCATCTTCGCCACTGATGTCGCAGCGGAAAAATGATCCGCAGCGCGAGCCGATGCAAAGGTGCAGGCAGCATCCGCTCGATCAAGCGAAGCATGTGACCGGTTGGGTAGCAGCGCTGAGAAGCCGAGCGATCGGCAGGTCATGATCGGCGCGGATGGCAGCATCGAATACCTGCCGTTTGTCCGGGTTTCCGCCTAGCGTAAAGAGGAGCGCATCTGAGTTGAGCAATGCCGGGATGGTCAGTGTAATCCTGTCAAAGGGCGCATGCGGCGGAAGCGGATCCGGCGTCAACCTGCGAACCAGCTGAGGATCATCAACTTGCGGATCGGTGTTAGGAAACAGGGACGCAATGTGGCCATCGTCTCCCATGCCCAGCCATGCCAGTGCGAAATGTGGCGGCGGAACATGCTGGTCCAATGCCTGAACCTTTGCACCCACAGGCTCGAACAGCGCGCGAACTTTGCCTGTATTCGAAGATTCGTGATCTTCGGGCACCATACGGTCATCGCCCGGCCAGACTTCCAGGCGCGACCAATCCAGATCACTCATCACCAATTGCTGCATGATCGGAAAAGGCGTCGATCCACCGGGCACTGTAATGGCGACCACACCTTCGCTGGCTTCCAGCGCGCTGGAGATGCACGCATCAAGCCAATCGGCAATCACGCCGGCGCCCACACTTTCTATCACATCAACCGCTTTCATGATCCAACCATAGCCATAGCACCGGCCACTAAATAGCGAAAAGCGCGTGCTAAAATGTAAAACTTAGTATGCATAGCCCAAGGGCTAACGACCAGCCGCGATGCCAACCCATAAAACGAACGCGGCAACAGCCAATGCCAACATTGCCAGCCCGATCCTGAGAATGCGCAATTTGGATCTGTGTCGGCCCATTTCTGGAGCGATCCATGTACTCAGCAATGCCGCAGCAGAGCCGAAAGTTGCGCCGAGGGCAATGCCAATCGGTTCAGTGATGGCAGCCCCTGCCGCGAAAGCCAGCCAGCGCGGCGCGTCCAAAGCCTGCTTGCCTGAAAGCGCCATGAAGATTGCCCCTGTAGAGCGGGTTGGTTCGCGGATGGGCACGAATGGCTCACTCCGAAACAGAGGAATCGCAGCAAGCAGCAACCCACCCGCCACAAGCAGTGCGCGTGGTAACCCGATGAAATGTGCAGACAGCCAGAAACCGAGATAGGCCATGGCAAACGCTGTCAGAACGCTCGTCAAAACCACCAGACTTGGGAGGATCGGGGAACTGGGCAATGTGCCAGCCAAGCCACTAACGATCTGCTGCGCACCGCCGCCCATTGTTGCCAAGAAGCAAGCGAACATGATGATCAGCGGCAAGTCCATTGCGCGGCCATGCACCATTTGGGGAGGGGAATTAAGCCATCATTTGAGCCAGAAGAGATCTCAATGAACAATTCAGCGGGAGCAGGACATGAAACTCGAAAGCGGAATGGCGGCAGTGGTAACCGGCGGCGCATCGGGACTGGGGCGTGCAAGTGCGCAGGCGCTGGCCGATCAAGGGCTGAAAGTCGCGATCTTCGATATCAATGACGAAGACGGCGAAGCGCATGCCAAGGCGATTGGCGGCACTTTCCACCATGTCGACATCATGGATGAACAGTCGGTTGAAGATGGGTTCGCCGCAGCGCGCGAAGCAAACGGCCAGGAACGCGTTACCGTGCATTGCGCCATGGCCAGCAGGCGCGGCAAGACGCTGGGCTGGGACAAGGAAAACGGCCGGTACAAGCGCTTGCCGACAGAGGATTACGCCTTTGGCGCAGAAGGTATCCTGATCGCAAGCTATCGCATCGCCAGTATCTCCGCGCTGGGTATGGCAAACAGTGAGCCGCTGAATGAAGATGGTGAGCGCGGCTGCATCACCTTGACCGCTAGTGTCGCGGCACAAGACGGGCAGATCGGACAAGTCATCTACGGCAGCTGCAAGTCTGGCGTGAACGGTCTGGTGCTGCCGATGGCGCGCGACTTGATGGACATCGGAATCCGTGTGAATTCTGTAATGCCGGGCATTTTTGCGACCCCGTTGATGCTGGGGATGAAAGATCGTAATCCGGCCATGTGGGCGCAACTGAACGCCAGCGTGCCTTTCCCCAAGCGGCTCGGCCATCCAGAGGAATTCGCATCGCTCATCTGCGAGATCGCCCGAAACAGCTACATAAACGGGCACCAGTTCCGACTGGATGGCGCAATCAGAATGCCGCCCAAATAGGAGAGACAACATGGCAACAGCCACCAATGAGTATCCGACCAAGGCCTATGGCACTTCCGCTCCGGACGCTCCTGTCGGGCCGATGGACATCACGCGCCGCGGCCTTCGCGAAGATGATGTTCTGATCGACATCACTCATTGCGGCATCTGCCATTCGGACCTGCACACGGCGCGTAACGATTGGGGCCGCACGACTTATCCTGTCGTACCGGGGCACGAGATTGTCGGCACGATTGCGGCCATTGGCGAGAACGTGACCCGGCACGAAGTGGGTGATCGCGTTGCCATCGGCTGCATGGTCGATAGCTGCATGGAATGCCGGCACTGTGATCAGGATCTGGAGCAATACTGCGTCAACGGGATGGTCGGCACCTATAACGGCAAGGATTTGCGCGACGGCACGCCCACCTTTGGCGGCTATTCCGAGCGGATCGTTTGCCGCGAAGAGTTTGTGCTCAAAGTTCCGGACGCGATGCCGATGGCTGAGGCTGCCCCACTGCTGTGTGCCGGCATCACCACATACTCGCCATTGCGCACCTGGAAGATCGGCCCGGGCAGCAAGGTCGCCGTCGCGGGGCTGGGCGGGCTCGGCCATATGGGTGTGAAGCTGGCTGCTGCGATGGGCGCGGAAGTTACCGTGCTGAGCCGCAGTGAAAGCAAGCGCGAGGATGCCGAAAAGCTGGGCGCGCACGCATTTCTCAACACGTCAGACAAGGACGCGATGAAAGCCAAGGCCGGCTACTTTGACATGGTCCTTAACACTATCCCGGTGCGCCATGACATTACCCCATACCTGCACCTGCTGAAGATCGATGGCGTGCAAGTTCTGGTAGGCGTGATCGATATGTTGCCGGAAATGCATTCCGGTATTCTGCTGGGCCGCAAGGTGTTGACCGGCAGCGGGATTGGCGGATTGGCAGAGACGCAGGAAATGCTCGATTTCTGCGCAGAGCATGATGTGCTGCCAGAGATCGAGATCATCCGCATGCAGGAAGTGAACGATGCCTATGACCGGATGGAAAAAAGTGACGTGAAATATCGCTTCGTCATCGATATGGGCAGCCTCAAAGACACTTGAGGACCCCCCTTTATGACTGACCATATCCGCATCGAGCAAAGCGAGCGCCTGATAACGGTTGCGTTCAACCGCCCTGAAAAGCGCAACGCAATAACTCAAGACATGTATCAGGCGATGGCCGATGCAGTGAATGCCTATGCCGTGGATGATGAAAACCGCGCACTTATGATTACAGCGGACGGTGCCGGTGACGGAGCATATTTCACCGCTGGCAATGATTTGCAGGATTTTGCCATGGGTCCGCGCGATGAGAGCAATCCGCCGGTCATCCAGTTTCTCCACGCGATCAAGGATTGCCCCAAACCTCTGATCGCCGCGGTGAATGGGCCCGCAATCGGTGTTGGTCTGACACTCACGCTGCATTGCGATCTGGTTTACGCCGCACAATCGGCGACTTTCAGCGCGCCTTTTGTGAAGTTGGGATTGGTGCCAGAAGCAGCCTCTTCTCTGCTTTTGCCAGAAGCCATTGGCATGGCCGCAGCGATGGACGTGTTCATGACCGGTCGCACGCTGACTTCGGAAGAGGCGCTGCGCATGGGATTGGTCTCACGTGTGTTTGAAGATGGCGAATTGCACTCACAAGCGCGCGAGCTGGCTCAAGTGGTTGCCAATGCTGCGCCTAACGCGATGCGCCACGCCAAAGCGCTGGTCCGCAACCGCAATGACGAGATCACAGATCGCATGATGGCCGAAAGCGTGCATTTCGCAAACCAGCTGCAATCGCCCGAATTCGGCGAAAGCGTTGCGGCAATGATGGCGAAGCGCCCGGCGGTCTATCCCTAATCTGGAGCGGGTGAAGGGAATCGAACCCTCGTCGTCAGCTTGGGAAGCTGCTGCTCTACCATTGAGCTACACCCGCGCCCCGATGCGGGCTCGCGCATTGCCGCAAAGGCCAAAGATGGTCAATCAGATAGGTGAAGCGGACATGCGCGGCTAGTATCACGCACATGAACGCGGCTTGGCTTGGATTCGCAACTGCGAAGAGGTAGAGCGCGCGAAAGATTCGAAGGTTCGAGAGGAATAATGATACGGCAAGTTGATCATTTTCTAGCCGGAGGGGAGAGCGTTCCCTCTACACGCAAGCACCAGATCTGGAATCCCTCAACCGGCGAAGTTCAGGCCGAAGTTGCCCAGGGCGATGCGGCTTTGCTCGATAAAGCGGTGGCGACAGCAAAGGCGGTCCAGCCCGGCTGGGCGGCGACCAATCCGCAAAAACGCGCACGTGTGATGTTCAAGTTCAAGGAACTGATCGAAGCGAACATGCAGGAGCTTGCCGAACTGCTTAGCTCCGAGCACGGCAAGGTGATCGACGATGCGAAAGGTGACGTTCAACGCGGGCTGGAAGTGATCGAATATGCTTGCGGTATCCCGCAGGCTCTCAAGGGCGAGTACACTCAAGGCGCCGGGCCGGGTATCGATGTCTATTCCATGCGTCAGCCGCTCGGCATCGGTGCAGGCATCACACCGTTCAACTTCCCCGCGATGATCCCGATGTGGATGTTCGGCATGGCCTGTGCGGCCGGAAACGCCTTTATCCTGAAGCCGTCAGAGCGCGATCCCTCAGTCCCCGTCCGCCTGGCGGAGCTGTTCCTGGAAGCAGGTGCGCCAGACGGTTTGCTGCAAGTGGTTCACGGCGACAAGGAAATGGTCGACGCGATCCTTGACCATCCGGATATCCCCGCGATCAGCTTTGTCGGCAGCTCTGACATCGCGCAATATATCTACTCACGCGGCAGCGCTAATGCGAAGCGGGTTCAGGCATTCGGCGGCGCGAAAAACCACGGCATCGTGATGCCTGACGCGGATCTGGATCAGGTGGTCAATGATCTGGCAGGCGCGGCATTTGGCAGCGCAGGCGAGCGGTGCATGGCATTGCCTGTCGTCGTACCGGTTGGCGAAGACACCGCCAATCGTTTGCGCGAAAAGCTGATCCCGGCAATCAACGCATTGCGCATTGGTGTGTCGAACGATCCGGACGCGCATTACGGCCCGGTTGTAACGCCCGAGCATAAAGCCCGGGTCGAAGGCTGGATCGACAAGGCAGAGGCCGAAGGCGCGGAAATCGTGATCGATGGCCGCGGGTTCACACTGCAAGGGCATGAGAACGGCTTCTTCGTCGGTCCCACCCTGATCGACCGCGTTACGCCGCAGATGGAAAGCTACAAGGAAGAGATTTTCGGCCCTGTGCTGCAGATCGTGCGCGCCAACGACTTCGAAGACGCGGTTCGACTGCCAAGCGAGCATCAGTACGGCAATGGCGTTGCCATCTTCACACGTAACGGACACGCCGCACGCGAATTCGCCAGCCGGGTGAACGTGGGCATGGTCGGCGTGAACGTGCCGATCCCTGTTCCGGTCAGCTATCACAGCTTCGGCGGGTGGAAACGCTCCGGCTTTGGCGACATTGATCAGTACGGCATGGAAGGCCTGAAGTTCTGGACCAAGAACAAGAAGATTACTCAGCGCTGGCCCGATGGCGCCAGTGGTCTTGGGGGTGACGGGTCGAATGCCTTTGTCATTCCAACGATGGGGTGAATTAGGGGATGAAACTATGAGACTGATTGCGACTCCACTATTCGCTCTGCCGTTGGTTGCCTGTGCTGGATATGCTGAACCGGAACCAGCGCCTCCCGCGCCACCGGTTGCCACAGCGCCAGCAGAATATGTCTGCGATGCAGCGCCTGCGCAGTATCACGTTGGCCACGATGCGACTGCGGAAATGGGCGCGGCCATTCTGCGCGAAAGCGGGGCACGCACACTGCGATGGGGTCCCCCGCGTACCGCATGGACGATGGATTATCGCCAGGATCGCGTGAATGTGCGCTATGACGACAACATGAAGATAACCGAAGTCAGCTGCGGGTAAGCAGCGTTATGAAGCAGGACGCTTTGCCAAGCGATCGAGAGGGGCTATTGCGCACGCCATGACAGGACAATTTGCATTAACTGACGACCAACTCGCCATTCAGGAAATGGCGCAGCGGTTCACAGCCGACAATATCACACCCTTCGCGGGCGAATGGGACGAGAAGAGCCACTTTCCGCGCGATGTAATCCAGCAGACGGGCGAACTGGGCTTTGGCGCGATCTACGTTTCCGAGGAGGCGGGCGGGATCAACCTTGGCCGGCTTGAAGCCGCGCTGATCATGGAAGCCATGGCCTATGGCTGCCCCGCGACCAGCGCCTATATCTCGATCCACAATATGGCCGCATGGATGATCGACCGCTTCGGCGGAGACGAGCTGAAAGCACGCTACCTCCCCAAGCTGGTGACGATGGAACACATCGCCAGCTATGCGCTGACGGAACCCGGCTCAGGATCGGACGCAGCGGGCCTCAAGACCAGCGCCGTGCTGGACGGCGACCATTATGTCCTCAATGGCACCAAGCAATTTATCTCGGGCAGCGGCTTCAACGACATCTATGTCGTCATGGTGCGCACCGGAGAGCACAAGTCGAAGGGCATCACCTGCCTTGTGATCGAGAAAGACACGCCGGGCCTCAGTTTCGGCAAGCCAGAAAAGAAGCTTGGCTGGAATGCCTCGCCAACCGCGCAGCTGATTTTCGAGGATTGCCGCGTGCCGGTGGCCAACCGCGTTGGCGCAGAGGGCGAAGGCTTCCGCTTTGCCATGGCCGGATTGGATGGCGGGCGCATCAATATCGGCGCATGTTCGCTGGGCGGCGCGCAACGCTGCCTGGACGAAGCAGTGAAATACACCAAGGAACGCAAGCAGTTCGATACGCCGGTGGCCGATTTCCAGAACACACAGTTCATGCTTGCCGACATGGCGACCGAGCTGGAGGCGGCGCGCGCGCTGCTCTATCTCGCGGCGGCGAAAGTGACCGAGAATGCGCCGGACAAGACGCGCTTTTCCGCCATGGCCAAGCGGCTCGCGACCGATAGCGGCAGCAACGTGGTCAACAACGCGCTGCAACTGTTCGGCGGTTATGGCTATCTGAAAGAATATCCGATCGAGCGTTTCTGGCGCGATTTGCGCGTGCACTCGATCCTGGAGGGCACCAATCAGGTCATGCGGATGATCGTAGGACGGGATCTGACACGCCAATGACTCAAGAATTGCTGACATCTATTGAAGGGGCGGCAGGAAAACTGTCCCTCAATCGCCCCAAGGCGCTGCATTCGCTGACGCTCGATATGTGCCATGCGATGAGCTCAGCGCTAACCGCGTGGGCGAGCGACGACGCGGTCAAAGCGGTCATCCTCGACCATGCCGAGGGGCGCGGGTTTTGCGCGGGTGGCGATATCAACCTGCTGCGCGAAAGCGCTTTGAACGATGGCGGAGTTTCGGGCCGCAAATTCTTCCATGACGAGTATCAATTGAACCATCAGATGTTCACTTATGAAAAGCCGATCGTGGCCTTCATGGACGGCATCACCATGGGCGGCGGTGTTGGCATTTCACAGCCCTGCAAATTCCGTGTTGCGACGGAGAACACGCGCTTCGCCATGCCGGAAACGGGCATCGGCCTGTTCCCCGACGTTGGCGGCGGCTGGTATCTCTCGCGGCTGGGCGGGCGTTTGGGACAATTCCTGGCGCTCACCGGTGCACGACTGGATGGGGCAGAATGCCTTTGGACCGGTCTCGCCACGCATTATCTGCCGAGCGAAAAGCTGGAAGAAGCCAAGGCCCGGATCGCAGAACATCCCGAACGCATCGCCGGGATTCTCGGCGAGTTAACCGCACCAACACCGGAAGCCCGCATAGCAGGCAATGCAGACAAGATCGCCAAGCACTTTGCGTCTGACCGCTATGAGGATATTCTGGCATCGCTGGACGCAGATGAGAGCGACTGGGCGGCGAAGGAGCGCGGCACGCTGGGCACCAAAAGCCCGCAGACCTGCAAGGTGGCGCTGCGCCAGCTGGCGGAAAGCGCAGAGCTTACCGATTTCGCGGACAATATGGCGATGGAGTACCGCATTGCCTCGCGCGTGCTGACCCGGCCCGATTTCGCGGAGGGCGTCCGCGCGGTCGTCGTCGAGAAATCACACGATCCCAAGTGGGATCCCGCTACTCCTGAAGGCGTGAGTGACGAGCTGATCGATCAGATTTTCGCTCCGCTACCCGCAGACCAAGAATGGAAACCCCTATGAGCTTTGAGACCATCCTCGTTGAAAAGAATGCCCAAGGCACCGAGGGCGTCACGCTGCTGACAATCAACCGTCCTCAGGCGCTCAACGCACTGAATTCCAAGGTTTTGGAGGAGCTGATCGAAGCATTCGCCGACTATCAGGGCGATGACAGCCAGCTTTGCGCCATCCTGACCGGCTCCGGCGAGAAAGCCTTCGCAGCGGGCGCGGATATCAAGGAAATGAGTGAGAAAGCCGCCGCAGATTTCTATCTCGACGATTTCTTTTCGCCCTGGACCAGCGAGATCGTGAAGAAGACCCGCAAGCCTTGGATCGCCGCAGTAAACGGCTTTGCACTGGGCGGCGGGTGCGAGCTTGCCATGATGGCAGACTTCATCATCGCGTCTGACAATGCCAAATTCGGCCAGCCGGAAATCAAGCTGGGCGTTGCGCCCGGCATGGGCGGATCACAGCGCCTGACCCGCGCGATCGGCAAGTCGAAGTCGATGGAAATGTGCCTGACCGGCCGGATGATGAGCGCCGAGGAAGCCGAGCGCAGCAATCTGATCGTGCGCGTGGTGCCGCAGGCAGACTTGATCGCAGACGTGCTCAAGACCGCCGCGACAATCGCCAGCATGCCGCCAATGGCAACCATTGCGAACAAGGAAATGGTCAATTCGGCCTTCGAAATGACGCTGGATCAGGGGCTGATCGTTGAGCGCCGCATCTTCCAGATCCTGACCGCGAGCGAAGACAAGGCCGAAGGCATGGCCGCCTTTATCGAGAAGCGCGAAGGCCAGTGGAAGGGGCGCTAGTCTTGGATTGAACCAAGCCCCCAAAGGAGAGACACATGAAAATCGCATTTATCGGCCTCGGCAATATGGGCGGCGGAATGGCTGCAAACCTCGTTAAAGCCGGACACCATGTGCGTGCGTTCGACCTGTCCGAGGATGCGCTCGCCCGCGCCAAGGAAGCCGGGTGCGAAACTTTCACCAATGTCCGCGACGCTGTGAAGGATGCCGAAGCGGTTGTCTCCATGCTGCCCAACGGAGCCATCGTAAAATCGGTCTACACCAGCGACGTGATCGGCCACACGCCGCATGCCGCAACGCTGATCGATTGTTCGACCATCGATGTCGCAACCGCGCGCGAAGTTGCCGATGCGGCACACGCAGAAGGCTACAAGATCGTCGATGCACCCGTTTCTGGCGGCATCGCGGCGGCGAATGCCGGCACGCTGACCTTCATGGTCGGCGGAGAAATCCACGCCTTTGAGGCAGCCAAGCCGGTGCTCGAAGCGATGGGTAAGGCCGTGATTCACGCCGGCGGTATCGGCAATGGTCAGGCCGCGAAAATCTGCAACAACATGCTGCTCGCGATCCATATGATCGGCACGTGTGAAGCCTTCGCCATGGCGGAGAAACTGGGCCTTGACGCGCAAACTTTCTATGACATTTCCAGCGTATCTTCGGGCCAGAACTGGTCAATGACCAGCTATTGCCCGGTACCCGGCGTCGGCCCGCAGAGCCCGAGCGACAATGACTATCAGGGCGGATTTGCTACCGCGCTGATGCTGAAAGATCTGAAGCTGGCGATGGAAGCGGCGGAAAGCGCAGGCGCAACCACCGCGCTGGGCCGCCATGCCAAGGAAATCTACGAAGCCTTTGCCGAGCAGAACGGTTCGGTCGATTTCTCCGGCGTCATCAAGACGCTCTGATCTCTTCGAGAATTCGCGCGAGCCATTCGCGCGGTGCAGATCTGCGCCCGATATCGGCGACGAATTCCTGACCGCGCGCGACACTGCGCAACTTGCCGCCGCGCAGCCAGCGATCGGGCTTGTCGTGGTAACTTAGCCCGCCACGCTTGAGCCATTCGGGCCTATCCCACAGCGTCACCGGACCGCCGGGAACGGTTAGCTGCAAGGCATCGCATGCGCGCGATGCCTGCACACCCGGCCCGCGATAGACCACATCATTCTTTTGATGCATCGCCAGCGCGTGGGGATGCGCCAGATCAGCGAGCTTTTGCGGTGGGCCGTCAGCAAGCGCGATTACCTCTTCGACTTCAAGATAGGCGAAGATGCGGTGATGCGGTTCGCCGCCCTGCTCCCAGTCTCGGAATAGCCCGAAAAACAGGAACACATCGCCTAAACCCACGCCTTGGCGTTCCAGATGCGTTTGCGCCGCACCGCATTGCCCGAACAGGCACTCTCCCGCGTCTGTGAACATCGGATCGTGATGACATGGGTCATCCGCACCAAGCTTCCCCCGACTTGAACGAGCGGCATGTTCGCCCAAGCCTAGATCCCCGTAGGTAGTACGTGAAGCAGCCCCCGCGGGAATCGGCAATGTCACAGGCCGACCGGCTACAATCGGCGACGGGCCACCTCCCGAGCCGCTGTCAAAACCCTTGCGAGAGAAGATAATGCGCATCGCTTCACCTGCTGCACGGCTCATCTTCGCATGACAAGAGTTTGCGTTCTGGCAATTCGGGACTATTTGCCTGCCCATGGACGGAAAAATCACAGCACTTATCATGGCCGGCAAGCGTTCCGGCATTATGGACCCCTTGGCGACCCGGGCGGGCGTATCGCAAAAGTGTGTCGCGCCTGTGCTGGGCGTACCCATGGTCGAGCGCGTGCTGAAAGAGGTTGCCGGATGTGACCGGATCGGCGCGATCCATATCGTTGCGCACGAAGCAGACGAGATCAAAGCTTTGCCCACCGCGCAAATGCTGACCGCGGAAGGCAGGCTGCACTTCAAAGAAGGCAAGTTCAACATCGTCGACAGCGTGTTCTCAGGGGCGGAAGGCGCCAGCTTCCCGCTGATGATTACAACCGCGGACAATTGCCTGGTTACGTCAGACGGCTATGCAGAGTTCATCGACAAGGCGCTGGCGGCGGATGCGGGTGCAGCAGCTGCGCTTGCGCGCAAGCAGGATGTGCAAGCGGCCGATCCCGAAGGCCAGAAGAAATTCTACGAATTCACTGACGGCGGCTATTCCAACTGCAACACCTATTGGATGGGCAGTGAGGATGCGCTTAGCGCAGCAGAAATCATGCGCGAAGGCGGACAGTTCGTAAAATTCCCTAAACGCATCGCCAAGGCGTTCGGCCTGATGAACCTGATCCGGTTTTACTTCGGGTGGGGCAGTAAAGAGAAGATTTTCGAGCAGGTCTCCAACCGTTTTGGCTTCAAGCTGGTGCTGATTGTCATGTCCAACGGCGAATTCGCGATTGATGTCGACAATGAGCGTACATTCGAAGTGACCGAACGGCTGCTGAAAAAACGCGAAGGCGCCGCGGGTTAGGCCCGGCGCGCATTATGAAACGCCTCTGGCAGAATATTGGCTGGTTACTGGGCGGGCGCGGCTTCAACGCCGTGATGAGCCTTGTCTATCTCGCTATAGCCACACGCACACTTGGCCTAGAGGGCTTTGGCTACTTTGCGATTATCATCGCATTGGGCCAAACAGTTACAGGTCTCGCCAATTTCCAGACCTGGCAATTTGTTGTCAGGTGGGGAGCGAATGGCAGCGGGCCTGCAGATGCAACCGGGTTTGCCATTGCGCTTGATCTGATGTCCGTCGTGATGGGTACAGTGGCGGCCGCGATACTGGTTTGGACGGCGCAGTTGTGGCTGCCCCTGCCCGATGAACTGCTGTGGCTGACTTTCGGCTATTGTGTCATCTCGCTCCTTTCTATCCGCACGACGCCCACCGGGTTGCTGCGCCTAAGGTTCAAATTTGCCAAAGCGACCGCAGCCGAAGCAGTGCAGCCAGCAATCCGGGCGGCCGGTGCGATCCTGGCTTTGTTCTTCATGCCGAATGTAACAGGGTTTGTGCTCGCCTGGGCTGCATCCGAAGTGGCAGTTGCGCTGGCACTCTGGATAATTGCTGCACGCGACGAGAGGATCGACCTATCTCGCGTTAGCCTTAGACGCATTCCTTCCGCGCATCCCGATGCATGGCGCTTTGTCTGGTCGACCAATATGTCTGGCTCTCTGTCCATCGCCGGAAAGCAGGTCATGATCCTGATGGTTGGCTCCATAGGCGGCGAGGCACTTGCTGGTGGCTTCCGCGTCGCAAGCCAGCTGGGCCAGGCTTTGGTTGTGCTTGCGCAAACTGTATCCAAAGCGATCTATCCCGAGCTGGTACATGCAAAGGACGAAGCCCTGCAGATGGCCCGCCGAATGGCGAACATCGCACTGATCGGCGGGTTTCTTGCCGTGATGGTGGCGCTGTTCGCTGGTCGTTGGGGCCTTACGGCAATAGCGGGGGCTGAGTTCGCGGGCTTTTACTGGGCGATGGTAATCCTCGCGATCGCAGGTGCTGTTGAACTGGTCGGCGCGAGCCTGGAATCGCTGCTGGTCAGCGCTGGCAAGGCGCATACCGCCTTTCTCGTGCGGGCAGTGCCGACGGTGTTGGCGCTGGTTCTGCTTGATGCAGCGATCGACTGGAATGGTGCGAAGGGTGCTGCCATGGCGGTGCTGGGTTCTAGCTCGCTTGCTGTGATCGGCTTCTACGTTACGATCCTCAACCTTCAGCAGATCCGCATCCGGATTGATCCGGACCCGGAGGAAACTGTGCCGCCGCCAGAGGCCGCGACAAGCACTCCCGCTGTGCAACGCGACTGATCAATCGTCTTCAGATTCTGCCCACGCCAACTTGGGTTTGCGCGCAGCCTGCGTTTCATCGAGCCTGCGGCGGGGCGCATAGTAAGGCGCTTGCTTCATTGCCTCGTCGCCCGCGTTCGCGCGTTCGGCCAGCGAACGGAAGGACGCGATGAACTGATCCAGCGTTGCCTTGCTTTCAGTCTCGGTTGGTTCGACCAGCATGGCGCCGTGCAATACAAGCGGGAAATACACCGTCATCGGGTGATACCCTTCATCGATCATGGATTTCGCGAGATCAAGCGTTGATAGATCGCCGCCAAAATCTCTGTCTCCGAACAAAGCTTCATGCATGCAGGGCCCGCTTGCCGCGTAAGGCGCATGGAGGATGTCTTCCATGCTGCGCAGGATGTAGTTGGCGTTGAGCACGGCGTCTTCTGCCACCTGCCGCAAACCGTCTGCACCGTGGCTGAGCATATAGGTCAGCGCACGCGTGAACATGCCCATCTGGCCGTGAAACGCAGTCATCCGGCCAAAGCTTTGCATCACCCCGCCGAAATGTTTTTTGGAAAACGCGTCTGCGCTTTCTTCTTCGACCAGATGCACCACGCCGCCTGCGGTGCGTGCTGTGTAAGGGAGCGGTCCGAAGGGGCTGAGCGCCTCTGACAAGACCACCGGGCCTGAGCCTGGTCCGCCGCCGCCATGCGGGGTGGAGAATGTCTTGTGCAGATTGATGTGCATCGCATCGACGCCAAGATCGCCCGGGCGCACCTTCCCAACGATCGCATTGAAGTTTGCACCGTCGCAATAAACGAAGCCGCCCGCTTCATGGACTGCGTCAGAAATCTTCTTCATGTCGCGTTCGAACAAGCCGCAAGTATTCGGATTGGTGATCATCACCGCGGCAACGTCTGGCCCCAAGCGCGCTTTCAACGCCTCCAGATCCACCCGGCCTTCATCCGTCGCGGGGATATTCTCTACCCGGTACCCGGCAAAGGCAGCTGTCGCCGGATTGGTGCCATGCGCGCTTTCCGGCACCAGCACCACTTCACGCGCATCGCCGCGTGCTTCCAGCGCAGCACGGATACACAGGATGCCGCACAATTCGCCATGCGCGCCAGCCTTTGGGCTCATCGCCACGCCATGCATACCCGTGAGCGTGATCAGCCAATGTGCCAACTCGTTGATGACTTCGAACGCACCTTGCACCGTTTCGCGCGGTTGCAACGGATGGACATCGGCAAAGCCGGGCATCCGCGCCACTTTCTCATTCAGCCGCGGGTTGTGCTTCATCGTGCAGCTGCCCAGCGGGAAGAAGCCCAGATCGATGCCGTAATTCTGGCGGCTGAGGCGCGTGTAATGTCGCACGGTTTCCGGTTCTGTCAGACCGGGCAGACCAATCGGTTTTGCACGCTCCAGACCGCCCAAACGGTTTGGCGCATCCGTGTTCGCTTCCGGCAGATCAACGCCGGTCACATTGGTGCGGCCGATTTCAAACAGCAGCGGTTCTTCCAGCATCAAGGCGCGATTACCGGTAGCCGTTGCTGGGCCCCAATAACCTTTGGCGTGCAGCCCGCCTTCGCTCGCTGGCGTCATTTCAGGCTTCCAGCCCGATGCATTGGGGGTTTTGGTGGTCGCGTTCATGACAACACCTCCTCAAGAGCATTGGCCAGGGTCTCGATATCCTCCTCGCTCGTGGTCTCCGTCACTGCCACCAGCAGGCCTTCGGACAAGCGATCTGCACCCGGATAAAGCCGTCCAAGTGAAACGCCGCCCAGCACACCCTTGGCCGCCAGCTTGTGAACCACTTCACGCGCATCCTGCCCCACCATCAGCGTGAATTCGTTGAAGAAGTTGTCGTTGAGCACGGACACGCCGGGAACCTTGGCCAACCGGTCAGCCGTTTGGCAGGCAAGCCGGTGATTTTCCGCGGCCAGTTGGCGCAGGCCCTTCTCACCCAGCAACGTCATATGAACATTGAATGCCAGCGCGCACAGGCCAGAGTTGGTGCAAATGTTGGACGTCGCTTTCTCGCGCCGGATGTGCTGCTCACGCGTCGAGAGCGTCAGCACGAACCCGCGCTTGCCCTCTGCATCAACGGTTTCACCGCACAGGCGCCCCGGCATCTGGCGCACATGTTTGGGATCGCGCACGGCGAAGAGGCCCAGATAGGGCCCGCCAAACTGTAACCCTACGCCCAGCGCCTGACCTTCACCGACAACGATGTCTGCGCCCATCTCTCCAGGTGACTTGATTGCACCCAGAGCAACCGGTTCTGTATTCACAACCACCAGCAAAGCGCCCTTCGCGTGCGCGGCTTCGGCTACTTCAGACAAATCCGTGATGCGGCCCAGAATATCGGGATATTGCACCACCACGCAGCTGGTCTGATCATCAATGCGCGATATCAGCCCCGCATTGTCCGGAGTGGACTGGATCGCAGGTTCTGCTCCGGCGATCTCGTCACTGGTGAACTTCGCCATCGTCTTGACGACTTCGGCGTAATGCGGGTGCAGCGCGCCTGACAGAACCACACGGTCGCGGCGAGTGATACGGCTCGCCATCGCAACCGCTTCCCAGCATGCCGTCGATCCATCGTAAAGTGACGCATTGGCCACTGCACAGCCATACAGCCGCGCTACCTGCGTTTGAAATTCAAACAGCATCTGCAGCGTGCCTTGCGCGATTTCCGGCTGGTAGGGTGTATAGGCCGTCAGGAATTCGCCGCGCTGGATGATTTGATCGACGCTGGATGGCACGTGGTGGCGATAGGCCCCTGCCCCGAGGAAGAATGGCGCGTCCGCTGCCGCCAGGTTCTTCTTCGACAATTTGCGCATATGCTTTTCGACCGCCATTTCGCTGGCATGCATCGGCAAGCCGCGAATAGGGCCATCGAGCCGCGCTTCTTCTGGCACATCGACAAACAGATCATCGATGGTGCCAGCGCCGATTTTGGCAAGCATTTCGCCGCGATCGGCGTCGGTCAGGGGTAGGTAACGCATCTATTCAATTCCCGTTTGGGGTTTAGAGGCCGTCGACAAACGCCTTGTAGCCCTTGTCATCCATCAGCCCTTCAAGCTCGGACTTGTCGCCAATGGTCATCCGGAAGAACCAGCCGTCTTCCTCTGGCGAGGTGTTGACCAGCGCAGGATCATCTTCCAGCGCGCCATTGGTTTCTGTCACTTCGCCGGTGATCGGGGCGTAGACATCGCTTGCCGCTTTCACACTTTCGACCACGGCTGCATCGCCCGCCTTGTCCAGCATCGCGCCCACATCGGGCAGTTCGACGAAAACAATGTCGCCCAACTGTTCCTGAGCATAATCGGTAATGCCGACGGTGGCGGTGTCGCCTTCGATGTCGATCCATTCGTGTTCATCAGTGAAATAACGCGGCATCTATCAGCTCCCTCGGTAGTAATTATGCGGCACAAAAGGCATGGGTGAAACGGTCGCGGGCAAACGCTTGCCCCGCACTTCGATTTCGAGCGCGGTGCCTTCAGCAGCCTGCGCGATATCGACATAGGCCATCGCAATCGGTTGCCCCAGCGTGGGCGAAAAACCGCCGCTTGTGACTGTGCCGACTCTGGTTTCGCCGGAATAAACTTCCGCGCCTTCGCGCGCGGGCATGCGGCCATCAAGCTTCAGCCCGACGCGCTTGGTTGCCGGGCCATCGTCGAGTACCGGCACAAGCGCTTCGTGCCCCATCCAGCCGCCGGCCTCGCGACGCTTTTTGGTCAACGCAAAGATCAGATCGGCACTGACCGGATCAGTTTGAGTGGTCAGATCATGCCCGTAAAGCGGCAGGCCCGCTTCCAGCCGTAAAGAGTCCCGCGCGCCCAGCCCTGCCGGCTTAACGCGTTCATCCGCAACAAGCGTATCGGCAAGCTGCTCGACATGTGTCGCAGGCACGGAAATTTCGAAGCCATCCTCGCCGGTATAGCCCGCGCGGCTAAACCAGAGGTAGGTACCTTCCCATTCGAACAGTCCGGCCGTCATGAAGCTGAGCGCACCTGTGCCGGGCAGCAGCGCTTCAAGAACTTCGCCAGCCTTGGGTCCCTGTAAAGCCAGCAAGCCAAAATCATCGTGGTGGGTCAGCGTGATCTCATCAGGCAGATGCTCGCGCAAATGGGCAATGTCGTCCCATTTGCACGCGCCATTCACCACCAGCGCAAAATGCGGGCCGGTATTCGTGACCATCAGATCGTCAATGATGCCGCCATCCTCATTCAGCAGCAGCGAATACCGCATGCGCCCGTCTTTCAGGCTGGTGATCGCGCCGGGCAGCAGCTTTTCCAGCTCTTCACCGGCATTTTCGCCACTGACGGTCAGCTGGCCCATATGGGAGACATCAAACAGGCTGGCGCTTTCCCGCGTCCAATTATGTTCCGCAACGATGCCGCCGAACGGGCCGGTGTACTGGATCGGCATTTCATAGCCCGCAAACGGCACCATGCGCGCGCCCTGCGCACGATGCCAGGCGTCGAGCGGCAGCTTTTCCAAAGGCAATTCTTCGAATGTTTCGTCTTCGCTCAAAATCAGTCCCCGCACAGAAGGTGCAACGCTCCGAGACGAAGCGATGTTCCATACCCCCTCTGTCGGGTAACCTGAGAGCTTAGCTCGGCTGTTGCCGAGCCTTCCCCTTCGGTGGTTTCCGCAACTCGCAGAAACGCTTTCCAGAGTGCCGATCACACTGCGGTCCGTGGGCCTGAGAGTTTCCGGGGTGGTTGCTCCTTCGGCGCCGATTGGCCCTGAGGGGCTTCACGAACTCTCCCGCTGGTGTGTCTACAGAATCGCTTCTGCAGCAGCACCATTGGTCTGCGCGATTCCTTTGGGAGCGTCAATCGCACAATTGTGCGGTGCAGCGTTTTTCACCGGCCAGCTTCAATCAGCTCTTGCGCTTTGGCCATCAGCTCGATTTCGCGGGGGTCGAACCCACCTTCATCCTCGGCCGACTGGCGCGGGGGGACCGCGGTGGTGAAATAGGCGATACCGCTTTCCAGTTTTGTGTCAAACCATACACCAGCGCGAAGTCCATAGGCTTCGCCAGCGTGGCCAAGCCAGGGGTTACCATCGCTGAAGAGATGATCTTTGCATTCGCTTTGCGCAGCCCCGATGACCTGCATGTGAAAGCCATAGACACAAAAGAACTCCTGCCCAGTGTTCACTCCTTCTCCTACCGCAGCTCCGGCGGGTCGTAGCATGCCGCGCGGGAAGACGTCTGCGTCTTCAACCATCATGGCACGGCCTAGACTCGCCAAATCCATCATCCCGATCCGAACTCCGCCTTGCGGCGAGAAGATCGAGCCATTGGTACCTGGCACGTAATTGTCGAGACTGCATTTCACGCCCTCCGCCACCGGGATAGTACAATTGGGCGGCAGATCCGCCGCATCGTCACGCGCGACTTCGCCGGTGTCGCGATAAAGCACGACGGCTCGCGCGATTTGCTCTTCGCTGCATCCGATCCAGTTAAGGCAAGCCTCGACCCCCAACGGGGCGAAGATCGTGCGCTCCATGATATGATCAAAGCGTTCGCGTGTCGCCGCTTCGAGCACTGTTGCCACCACTGGCGAGCCCAGATTGGCATATTCGAACGGCGCTTCGCCGGGCGGCGCGTCGGCGTACCAAGCCTCGGGATCGCTCAGCTTTGCCTGTAGGCTCTCTCCCAGCGGAATCACATAGCCTGCATTGTCACGCAGGCCGGAGCGGTGGCTGAGCAAATGGGCAAGCGTGACCTTGGCATCGGGGAAATTTGGAGAGCGTAGGTGCCATCCCAAATAGTCCGAGACGTCCGCGTTCAGATCGACCTTGCCCTCGTCGACCAGCCGCAATGTCGCCAACGCCATGATCAGCTTGGAAATGCTGGCGATCCGCACCGGATCATTCGCTTCGACCGCGCGACCTGTCTCGCGATCCGCCTCGCCTTCGACGATGAGCGGACGGATGCTGTCGCGATCAAAGGCGACAACCACAGTGGCTGGTGCTGGCGGAAGAGCTTCTTGAGCGCTGGCGCATACCGCCAATGCGAAGAGAGGTGCTGCAAGGAATTTCCTGAACATCGTCAACCTCTTACCAGTTCAACCACAGCAGATACAGTGCTGAACCGACAATCCAGATCGCACCATAGGTTTTCAGCTTTCGCGGGCCGAGCCACAGCGCAATTGGCCGCGCGAGGAAGGCGCCAAACATCGCGCCCGGTGCGGCGAGCAGTACGACTTCCCATTGAACGGTGCCCGCATCGACATGCCAGATAAGACCTGCCGCGACGCTGATTGCGGAGATCACACAGGCCGTGCCGACGCTGAGCAGAATGGGGTAGTGGCGCAGGAAAAGGTAGAACGCCACCAGCTCGCCTATGCCGACCGAGAACAGCGCAGTTATCGCGCCGCCGGGGATCGAGATCAGCGCAAGCATCGCGATATCGACGGGCTCTAACCGGGTGCGCTCTGGAATGTCGCGATTGAACGTCCATGTCGCGATCAGGAGCGCGACCCCCAGCACGATCGAGAAGCTTTTGTAGCCCAGCAAAACCGCTTGCCCGTCGAATGAAAACAGGCGCTGCGTAGCGAGCAGAGCGGGGACAGACAGGAGCAGAACAAGTCCACATACGAGCCAGTAATCGCGCATGCGGGTTTGAGCTTCTAGCTCGGCGGGAGGCTTCTGGTGATAGAGGCGGTCGGTCCAGCGCAGCGCGCCCACGCTCATCCCGAAAGCCTGAATGCCCATCGAGACCGCGGTCACCCTCAGCGGATCGAGATCCATCGCGCCCAGATCGCGCATCGCGTTGAAGACAGGGACGAACACTACCCCGCCGCCTGTCCCGCTGGCATTGGCAATGATCGCGCCCACCACCCCGACACCCGGCAGGAACCACAGCTGTGTTAGAAGCGCTGGGTTGGTCTCAACAAGCAACCAGACCAGCATATATAGCGCTGCCAGCAATGTGCCGCCGACAATCGCCAGCCGCGAACTGTGCGCCAGCGTCGGCTGGACAGTATTTAATCGAGGTTCGGGCGTAGCCATCGTTCGGCAGTCGCCATATCGACCCCGCGCCGCTTCGCATAGTCCTCCAACTGATCGCGACCGATCCGCGCGACCCCGAAATACTCGGCTTCGGGGTGACCGAAATAGAAGCCGCTTACCGCCGCAGTCGGATACATGGCGAAGTTTTCCGTCAGCGTCAGGCCGACATTCTCCTCTGCATCAAGCAGTTCGAACAGGATCGGTTTCAAGGAGTGATCGGGGCACGCCGGATACCCCGGCGCCGGGCGAATGCCGCGATATTGTTCCTTGATCAATGCCTCATTGCCAAGCTGCTCATCCGGTGCATAGCCCCACAAATCGGTGCGAGTGTGCTTATGCAGCCGCTCGGCAAAGGCTTCTGCAAAACGGTCTGCCAAAGCCTTCAGCAGAATATCCGAATAATCGTCCTTGTCGGCAAGGAAGCGCTGCGAATGCGGCTCGATCCCGTGAATGCCAACCGCAAAGCCGCCAATCCAGTCGCCCGCCGGATCGATAAAGTCTGCCAGGCACATGTTCGCCCGATCACGGCTCTTCTTCACTTGCTGGCGCAGGAAAGGCAGCACGACATGCTCTTCACGGTTGACCAGGTGGATCGTAACGTCGTCACCATCCCTTGCGCAGGGCCAGAATCCTGCAACGCCGCGCGCGGTCAGCCATTTCTCAGCCACGATCTTGTCGAGCATGGCATCCGCATCGGCCTTTAGTTGTCGCGCGGTCTCGCCCACCACATCATCGTCGAGGATGGCAGGATAATTGCCATGCAATTCCCATGCGCGAAAGAACGGCGTCCAGTCGATATATTCGCGCAGATCCGCCAGATCCCAATCGTCGAAAATATGCACGCCCGGCTGCAGCGGGGGCGCTGGCTTGTCGCTCAAATAGGCATCGTAATAATTCGCGCGCGCTTCCTCCAGGCTCAGCAGAACGCTGGGCGTTTTGCCGGCGCGCGCATCGCGCACTCTGGTGTATTCTTTCGCGGTTTCATCAACGAATTCATCGCGCTGCGTATCGGACAGCAGCTTTGATGCCACGCCCACCGCACGGCTCGCATCGAGCACGTGGATGACCGGGCCCGGATAGGCTGGATCAATCCGCAGCGCGGTATGCACCTTGCTGGTGGTCGCACCGCCGATCAGAAGCGGCATAGTGAACTCGCTACGGCTCATCTCTTCCGCAACTGTCACCATTTCATCAAGCGACGGCGTGATCAGGCCCGACAGACCAATCATGTCGGCCTTGTTGTCATTGGCCGATTTCAGAATGTCTTGCCATGGCACCATCACGCCAAGATCAATCACGTCATAGCCATTGCACTGCAATACCACGCCGACGATGTTCTTGCCGATATCGTGAACGTCGCCCTTTACCGTCGCCATCACGATCTTGCCCTTGGCCTTGCGTTCCTCCTCGGGCAGCAAATCCTTCTCCGCCTCGATAAAGGGGATGAGATGCGCGACCGCTTTCTTCATCACGCGGGCTGATTTGACCACCTGCGGCAGGAACATCTTGCCGCTGCCGAACAGGTCACCGACGACATTCATTCCATCCATCAGCGGGCCTTCGATCACTTCGATCGGGCGGCCACCATTGGCCGCTAGCGCGGCGCGCGCTTCCTCGGTGTCGTCGACGACATGCGCATCAATGCCCTTGACCAGCGCATGTTCAAGCCGCCTCTCGACCGGCCAACCGCGCCATTCTTCTGCCGCCTTTTCATCGGCGACAGACTTGCCCTTATAGCTTTCCGCGAGATCGATCAGCCGTTCGGTCGCATCCGGTCGGCGCATCAGGATCACATCCTCGCACGCTTCGCGCAGCTGCGCATCGATATCGTCATAAATGTCGAGCTGGCCCGCATTGACGATAGCCATATCAAGCCCGGCGGGAATCGCGTGATAGAGGAAGACCGAGTGCATCGCGCGGCGCACAGTCTCATTGCCGCGGAAGCTGAACGACAGGTTCGATAGCCCGCCAGACGTCTTCGCGTGCGGGCAATTGGCCTTGATTTCCTGCACAGCTTCAATGAAATCGAGGCCGTAGCGGTCATGCTCCTCAATGCCCGTTGCGACCGCGAAGATATTCGGGTCAAAGATGATATCTTCCGGCGGAAAACCTATCCCGGTCAACAGTTTATAGGCACGCGAGCAAATCTCGACCTTGCGATCCTTGGTATCGGCCTGCCCCGTTTCGTCGAAGGCCATCACAACCGCCGCGGCACCATATGCCATGCACAGCCGTGCATGTTTGAGAAATTCCTCCTCGCCTTCCTTCATCGAAATCGAGTTGACGATCGGCTTGCCTGACACGCATTTCAGGCCCGCCTCGATCACTTCCCATTTGGAACTGTCGACCATGACCGGCACCCGCGCGATATCCGGTTCGGCAGAGATCAGCTTCAGGAAAGTTGTCATGGCGAGGGTCGCGTCGAGCAGGCCTTCGTCCATGTTAACGTCGATCACCTGCGCGCCGTTTTCAACCTGCTGGCGCGCCACCTCCACGGCGGAGGTGTAATCGCCCGCCATGATCAGCTTCTTGAACCGGGCAGATCCGGTCACATTGGTGCGTTCGCCGATATTGACGAAACGGGCGGTTGTGATCTCTGGGGTCTGGTCAGTCATCAGCCTGCCATTCCAGTTTCAGCAAGATTCTTTGCAAAGACCGTATCATCGTACAGCTTTCCGCCAACGTTGAACTGGCGTTTGGCGATCGGAAGAAATCCCACCTTGGTGTAGAATGCGATGGCGCGGTCATTGTCTTCCTTCACGCCGAGCAGCAGGCGTTCGCGGCCTTGCGCCCCGGCCAAGGCTGCGTCGAAAAGCCGACGCGCCAACCCTGTCCCATGGAAGCGTGAGAGCACATAAATCTTCTTGAGTTCTATATCACCTTCACGCGCCGCCTCTAGCTCAGGCTCATTAAGCAACGCGTATCCGATTGGCGTACCATCAAGCTCTGCCAGCCACGCCCGCGCACCAGCCGCAAGCAGCTTCGCTAGATAGTCTGGACGATGCTGGACATTGCAATGCTCAATCAAGGCATCGCCAGCAATCTCTCCAGCAAAGGTTTCCATGAAAGTAGCGCTAGCGATCAGGGACAAGCGGTCCAGATCTTCGCCGGTGGCCTCACGGATCACCGTGTTCATTTCTTCAATTTGTGTCATGCAGCAATCGTAAAAGGTTCAAGGCCGGCAAGGCGCATTTCGGACTTAAGCTTAGGCACTTCGCGCGGGGCCAGCCCTTCAACCGCCTTCGCCATGGCGCCGATATGTTGAGGCGTATTCCCGCAACAACCGCCGAGTATGTTGACCTGGCCGCTGTCGGCCCATTGGTGAACGAGGCTGGCGGTTGTGTCAGGAAGCTCGTCATATTCGCCCAGCTCATTAGGCAAGCCCGCATTGGGATAAGCCATCAGAAGCGTATCTGCGATGCCGGACAACAGCTTCACATGCGGGCGCAACTGATCAGCGCCGAAGCTGCAATTGAGGCCAATTGTCACAGGCTTTGCGTGCCGCACCGCGTACCAGAATGCCTCTACCGTGTGCCCCGAAAGGTTGCGTCCGGACAGGTCTGTCAGCGTGAGCGAAATCATCAGCGGTATGTCTTCGCCGCGCTCTGCCTCCAGCTCTTTCACCGCCATGATCGCGGCTTTGCAGTTGAGCGTGTCGAACACCGTCTCGATCAGGATAAAGTCCGCGCCGCCTTCGATCAGTGCAGCGGCCTGTTCACGGTAGACGTCCTTCACTTCGTCAAAGGTGACTTCGCGAAAGCCCGGGTCTTCGACATTGGGTGAGAGCGACAGGGTCTTGTTGGTCGGCCCCATTGCGCCGCACACAAAGCGTGGCTTGCCGTCCTTTGCCGTCGCCTCATCACAGGCTTCGCGGATGATCCTTGCGGCAGAGATATTGATCTCGCGCACTAGGCCTTCCGCGCCATAGTCCGCCTGGCTGATGCGATTGGCGTTGAATGTATTTGTCGCGAGCACGGTTGCACCAGCAGCGATATATTGATCACAGATCGAACGAATCACTTGCGGCTGTGTCAGGTTCACAAGGTCATTATTGCCCTTCTGGTCCTGCGTCAGACCGGTGTCGCCTGCGTATTCTTCTGCCGTGAGCTTCGCGTTCTGGATCGCCGTGCCATAGGGGCCATCCTTGATCAGGATGCTTTCCGCCGCAGCTGTCTGCAACTTCTCGCGCGCGCTGGCCATCATGAACCGCCTTTCGGGCGCATGCCCAGCATGTGGCAGATCGCATAGCTTAGCTCTGCCCGGTTCAATGTGTAGAAATGGAACTGGCGCACGCCGCCCGCATAAAGCCGGCGGCACAATTCAGCGGCAATGGTTGCGCTCACCAGCTGGCGCGCTTCGGGCCGGTCATCCAGCCCTTCGAAAAGTCCCTCCATCCAATGCGGGATCTCGGTGCCGCAAAGGCCGCTCATCCGCTGGACAGCGGCAAAGCTGACTACGGGCATGATGCCGGGCACGATTTCGCCATTGATGCCAGCAGCAGCTGCCTTGTCGCGAAATTCGAAGAAACAGCGCGTGTTGAAGAAGAACTGCGTGATCGCGCGGGTCGCACCCGCATCAAACTTCGCCTTGAGATTGTCCAAGTCGCTTTGCGCATCGGGGCTGTCCGGGTGAACTTCGGGGTAAGCCGCTACCGAAATCTCGAAATCGGCCACTTCCTTCAGACCTGCGATCAGCTCCACTGCATTGGCATAGCCGCCAGGATGCGGGGTATAATGTCCGCCACCCTCCGGCGAATCGCCGCGTAACGCGACGATATGGCGGATACCGCTCTCCCAATAATGGCGTGCGACTTCGTTGACCTCTTCCTTGGTCGCGGCGACGCAAGTGAGGTGCGCAGCAGCCGGAATGCCTGCTTCGTTCTGAATTCGCACGACTTGCTCATGCGTGCGGGTGCGGGTCGACCCGCCTGCGCCATAAGTGACCGACGCGAACCGCGGACCAAGCGGCTTCAGCGTTTCAACACTCTGCCATAGGGTTTCGCCCATCTTCTCCGTCTTGGGCGGAAAGAATTCGAACGACACTTCGATATCGCCTGGCAACCCTTTGAACAGCGGGCTGTCGAGCGCGGTGCGCGCTTCGTGCATTTGATCGAGCGTCGGGCTCATGCCAGAGATTCCTTCGTTTTCGATTGGCCTGTCGGCGCGCCTTTGCGCTCACCAATCCAGATTTTGACGACCAGTTCCCCGCCTTCAAGCGCCACCGGCGGCTTTGCTGTGTAGCCCGCATCGCGAAGCATCTGCCTGAGCTGGCCATCTGCAAAGCCAAGCCGCGCGTGGGCATGTCGGGTGCGCAGTTCTTCGCGGCTGTGCGCAGCAAAGTCGACAATCGCGATCCGTCCGCCCGGACGCGTGACCCGCGCGGCCTCCTGCAACACAAGCTCCGGCTCTTGCGCGAAATGCAGCACTTGATGCAGCAATACCGTGTCAAACTGCGCTTCTCCGAACGGCAAGTCAGTAAAGTCCCCTTGAACCAGCTCGATCTTGTCTGTCGGCAAATGCTGCAGCTTTGCGCGCGCCAGCTTGAGCATCTCCAGACTCTTGTCGAGGGCCACCACACGCGATGCGTGATCGGCAAGCAGTTCGGCAATCCGGCCGGTCCCCGTCCCGATATCGAGCAGATCACCCACCGGCGCATCGCCTAACGCTGTCGCAAGCGCCTGCTCCACTTGCTTGTCCGGGCTGTGCAATTGGCGAAGCTCGTCCCATTCACCGGCGTGCCGTTCGAAGTAAGCCTGCGCTGCGTCTTCGCGGGCAGAGCGGATCGCGGAGAGCTTGCGACGATCATCAAGGCATTGACGCGCAAATACCGGATCTTCCCGCTCGGCTGTTTCAAGCAGCCCGATGATTGCGCGTGTCAGCGGCGCATGCTCACCCGAGGTGCTTAGCGCATGCAGGAACACCCAGCTGCCTTCACGCCGACGCTCAGCCAAACCTGCATCGCACAATATGCCGACGTGGCGCGAGACGCGCGGCTGGCTCTGCTCGAGCACTTGCGCCAGCTCACCAACCGCCAGCTCCATCGCGGCGAGCAAGCGCATGATGCGCAGCCGCGTAGGGTCCGCCAGCGCCTTTATGATGGTTTCGGTCTGCATCGAAACCATGGATATAAAGATTCTTTTATATCTGTAAATGGAGTTCAGCTAGCAGCTGCCCAAGCAACGCTTGCCGCCCTGCCCACATAGTCAACTGAAACCGAGGCTTTCCGCCACTGCCTCGTTCACGATCCGTCCGCCGTGCACATTCAGGCCCGGCTTGAGATGCGGATCTGCGTCACATGCCGCAATACCCTTGTTTGCGAGCGCAAGGCCAAAAGGCAGAGTCGCGTTATTGAGCGCATAGCTCGAGGTGTGCGGAACGGCGCCCGGCATATTCGCCACGCAATAGTGGATGATGTCATCAACCAGATAGGTCGGGTCTTCGTGCGTGGTCGGCTTCGAAGTTTCGAAGCAGCCACCTTGATCGATTGCTACATCGACCAACACCGCGCGGTGCTGCATCAGGCCAAGCATGTCGCGAGTCACCAGCTTGGGTGCGCTTGCACCGGGGATCAGCACAGCGCCCACAACTACGTCTGCGTCGGTGATCGCGTTCTCGATTGTGCCGGCGTTGGAATAGCGTGTTGTGACGCGGCCCTGGAACATATCGTCAAGCTCGCGAATGCGCGGCAGCGAGCGGTCGAGGATCTCGACATTCGCGCCGAGCCCCGCCGCCATGCGCGCGGCTTGCGTCCCAACAACACCCCCGCCGATCACGACAACCTTTGCTGGAAGCACGCCCGGCACGCCGCCCATCAGGATACCGCGCCCGCCATTGACCTTGTGGCTCGCCTGCGCGCTCGCTTCGATCGAGAGACGTCCGGCAACTTCGCTCATCGGGGCGAGCAGCGGCAAGCCGCCGTCACGATCGGTCACGGTTTCATATGCGACCGCTGAAACGCCACTTTCCATCAGCCCTTTGGCTTGCTCCGGATCGGGCGCAAGATGCAGATAGGTGAACAGGATCTGGCCTTCGCGCAGCTGCACCCATTCATTCGGCTGCGGTTCCTTGACCTTCACCACCATCTCGGCGCGTGCGAACACCTCTTCGGCACTGTCGACGATCTCCGCGCCAATCGCGCGATAGTCATCGTCGGTCTTGGTGATGCCCAGCCCCGCACCGCTTTCGACGATGACCGAGTGACCGCACACGATGTACTCTCGCGCAGCTTCCGGCGTCAGACCGACGCGGTATTCGTGGTTCTTGATTTCCTTAGGGACACCGACGAGCATGGGGGAACCTCTCAAACAGACTCGGATGACGTTGGAGGAACGTCATATAGCACAGGCAAGAAAGTTACAACGGAAACTAATTTTGTTTTGTGGCGGGAGCGTCTTCACTCCCACCAATACTTGCGCCGCTCGGCATTCCCCGTCTCGACCTCGTTCATCGTCGTTGCATGATACAGCCGCCCGCCGAGCATCACCTGGTCGATCTTGTCCGAATTGGCGATATCCTCGCTGGGATCAGCACTCAGCACCACCAGATCCGCCAGCTTCCCTGCTTCGATTGAGCCGATGTCATCTGCCATGCCCAGCGAATGCGCCGGCTCAATCGTGCCCGCGCGCAAGGCTTCAACTGCGCTCATTCCGCCGCGGGCAAAGCTCCACAGTTCCCAATGAGCCGCGATCCCGGCCTGCTGACCATGCGCACCGATGCTGACCCGCACACCGCGCTTTGCCAGCTTGGCTGCTTCACGCGCGGCATCATCATCAACAAAGGCCCAGTCGGGCGCCTTGGTCCGGCGCGCAGTTGCCGCCAGCAATTGCTTGGGCGGAGTGTGCACCATCAGCGGATTGGCAAACACATCTGTCGCCTGTCGCCAATAGGGATCGCCTGCCAGACCGCCGTATGTAACCGTCAAAGTCGGGGTGTAATTTGACTGTGACTGGCCGAAGAACTGCAGCACATCTTCGTAAAAGTATTCGCCCGGCACATTGTGTTCGACGGTCGAGTTGCCGTCCGCCACAAGGTTCATATCCATGCCGAACAGCGAACCGCCTTCGGCCACCACCAGCATGCCTTCTTCTGCCGCGGCGCGCGCCACCATCTGGCGCTGCTCGCGGCGTGGCTGGTTATAGTTTTTCACCGAAATACCGCCTTGCGCCTTGATCCGGCGAACATGGGCCAGCGCGTCATCATAGGTATCAATCCGGGCGAAGAATCCAGGGGCCTTTGCGCCATAGATCACTTCGCCGGTCGAGAAGATGCGGGGAGCCGTAATCAGGCCTGCCTGCTGGCGCTCCGCCGCGGCGAAGACCATGCTGGCGCTGGAGGATGGGTTGTGGATCGTGGTGACCCCCATCGCCAGATCCTGAAGCAAGGTCCAGTTCTGCTGCGGGATCAGATCGCCTGTGCCATAGGGACCGTGCGCATGCGCATCGACGAGGCCCGGCATGATCACCTTGCCCGTCACATCGACCACTGTCGCGCCATCCGGAATCGCGGTTTCTCCAGCCGGGCCAACCGCGCTGATCCGGTCACCGCTGATGACAATCGTGGCGTTGTTGATCGCACCTGCGCCATCGCCGGCCATAGTGAGAACACGCGCACCGGTAAGCGCCACGACACCGCTCGGCTTGGCGGCATCAACTGTCAAGGCGAGCGAGACACCGATCTCTGGCGGCGTGAAGCCTTCGCCATCGTCCTCTTCTCCCTTGGGCGCATCGCGGAACAGGTCCGCCACATTGGCTGTCTTGAGCATTGGACCGATGGACCAGTTGATCATCGCGCCATCGCGTGACCAGCCGATGTAGTCTGCACCGCCTTCGCTGACCTTGGTAACCGGGACAGAGCCGCCCTTTTCGCTGACGCTGACGGGCTTACCACCCGGCATCAGCGGCATGGCGAAGACTTCGTAGTTCTGGCGAAATGCTACAGTCTGCCCGTCGGGCGAAACGCGAAATTCGCTAGCCAGATCACCCTCGGCATGGGTGCGCTCGTCCTCACCATCAAGATCCATCGAGACGAGCGACAGCTTGTCACCGCCAAAGCGGGTGACGAACAACCGGTCACTGGAATCGCCGAATTGCGGATCAGACCCGCTGCGGGTGACCAGCGTTGGCGTGCCGCCGCTGGCGTTGACCACATAAATGCCGGGGTTTTCCGAATATTCGGGTGCCGTCAAATAGCCGCCGCTGCGCTTCTCAAACGCAATGGTGCGTCCATCGCGGCTGAAGCGCGGCACGGCATAGTGGCCGGGCTGGCTTGTGATCACGCGCGGGTTACGGCCATTGGCGTCCGCGACCACGATCTCGCCCAGCCCTTCATCGCTCCAGCGGACATAGGCAAGCTTGCTGCCATCGCGGCTATAAGCAGGCCATAGCTCAAGCTTGTCACCGCTCTCGCCGGTTAATCGGGTGGGGTAATCGCGCCCGCGGAAGCTCTTGGTGTAGAGTTTGCCCAGGCTTTCGAAGACCACACGGCCGCCGTCAGGGCTGATCGTGGCAAAACGCGGCATAGTGGTGGCGAACCGGTCTGGAGACACTTCGATCGCGGGATGCGGCGCATCGGCTATGCCGCGTGTATCATTGATCGCGAACGGGATCACCGCAGCGCCGCTGCCGTCTGCATTGACCCGGCGGATCTTGCCGCCAGCCCAGAATACAATGGAATTGCCGTCCCGTGTCCAGTCCATGTTCGGATAGACCCCGGTCACCGCCCAGGTTTCCTGCATGTCCATGTCCAGCTCGCCATAGATCATGCGTTCTTCGCCGCTGGCGATGTTCTTGACCCACAGCTGGCTCTGATCCTTGTCGCGCCGGACAAAGGCGATTTCCTTGCCGTCGGGCGAAGGTGCCGGGCGCACCGCGCCGCCATAACCATCGACCGCTGTGGTCACTTCGCCTGTCGCAATATCATAGCGCTCAATGGCAAAGATGCCGCTGTTCGAATCCTGCGCGTAGATGAAGGTGTCCCCCGGCGTGGTGTTGCGAGTGTAATAGATCGCGCTGCCATCGGGCGTGTAGATCGGCTCGCCCAATTCTTTCTGCAGCGCTTCGCTGGCACGCTTGACCAGTTGCACACCGCCGCCACCAGAGACGTGGTACATCCAGATCTCGCCCGTGCCGAGCGAGCGTCCGGTTGTGAAGTGCTTCTTCGCGACGATGAACTCTCCGTCCGGCGACCATGCCGGCTGGTTGAGCAGACGGAAGTCTTCTTTCGTCACCTGGCGCTTGTCCGAGCCATCGGCATTCATCACCCAGATATTGTCTGCGCCCCCACGGTCAGACGTGAAGGCGATGCGGCTGCCATCGGGTGAGAAGCGCGGGTGCACTTCCCACGCCATACCTTCGGAAATCCGCGTCGGGGTGCCGCCTGATATCGGCATGGTGTAAATGTCACCCAGCAGCGTGAAAGCGATGGTGCTGCCATCGGGCGAGACATCGACATCCATCCATGTGCCTTCGTCCGTCTGGATCGCTACCTGCTGGATCGTCGCTCCCTTGGGCGCTTCGATATCCCATTTCCCGTCATCACCACCAGCTTCGGCATCGTCCTGCGCGGTCAGCGGGCTGGCAATCATCGCGGCTCCGGCGAGCAGCGCGGCGGCAAAAGTGCGGGTCGTGGTGGTGTGATGGCGCATTGAAAGGTCCCCTGTTGAATTGCGCGCGACATTAGCAAGGCGGGTCAATTATGCTAGCGCTGGTCCACCAAGCACTTGATTGACTCGGCGAATGTTCCTGTCACTTTGCGCGCCAAGGGGAAGTTGACAGCATGACAATGACTTTGGGGGCGTCACCGCCGCGCGCCATCGGCCTTGGCGGAGCAGTGCTGATCAATATCAACGCCGCGATTGGTGCAGGGATATTCGCCCTTCCCGCATTGTTATATGCCGGTGCGGGCAATTTTGCCCCGCTCGCGATTATCGGCTTTGCATTTGCTTACGCCTGTCTTGCCGGGGTCTTTGCCAAGCTTTCGACCATGTTCGAACAGTCTGGCGGGCCGCAGCTCTATGCAGAGCATGTGTTCGGGCGCTTTGTCGGCTTTCAGGTCGGATGGTTTGTGGTCTGTGCGAATTTCGCTGGCCGGGCAGCCAATTTTCACGTGCTGGTTGCCTACCTCGCAGCGCTGTTCCCGGTCTTTGGTGGCGATGTAGCCCGGCCGGTAACTGTCATTGCCCTGATCGCGCTAGCCACATTTGTCTCTGTCATCGGAACGCGCCGAGCGATTGGCGCGATGTGGGTGGGGACAGCACTCAAGCTTGCGCCCATCCTGCTGCTGGCAGGTTATGGCCTCATTGCCAACGGTTTGCCGGGAGCAGTTGACCTGCCTGACTTCAGCGAGGGGGAGTCGGTGATCTTGCTGATCGCTTACGCCTTCTCCGGCGTAGGTGTGGCGATGATCTCTGCCGGTGAAACCAAGGCGCCGACCACCACGATATACCGCTCGATCTTCCTCAGCCTCGGCTTTGTTACGGCACTCTATGTGCTGATCCAATTGGCCTACAGCGTGACCGTGATCGAGCAGGACAATCCCGATGTGCCGCTGGCGGCGATGGGCGAGGCCTTGTTGGGCCAGACGGGCGTGACCATGATCAGCCTGGCGGCGATATTCTCAATCGCGACCAACCAACTGGCGGGCTTCGTGGTGATCCCGCGCATCCTGTTCGGCATGGGACGGCGCGGGCTATTGCCGCCGGTCTTCGCGCATGTTTCGCCGCGCTTCCAAACCCCGTCCGTGGCAATCACTTTCTTCGGCGCAGTGGTGGCGCTGCTTGCCGCGTCGGGCACATTCGCCGGACTTGCGACGATGCTGGTTGCGGCAGAGCAGATTTTTATCGCCGCATGCATTCTCGCGCTGATCATATTGTGGCGGCGCGGCGAAGGGCGCGTAGCGCAGACGATGGGGCCGCACTGGCTCGCGATCATCGGTGTGGCAATTGTGCTGACGATCTGGCTGACCGCGCAAGTGCCGTTGAACGCCGCACTGTCGACCGGGCTTCTGGCGGGCGTGGGAACGCTGCTCTATTTCCTCGCAAGGGCCAATACACGCGAAGGCGAGGCAACGCGCTTTGTGGGTTAGCTCCTAACCGAACTGGCCGCGTTTCGGGCCCAGATAGCCGAACAAATACGCCGCGACCTTGCGCATCTGGATTTCCTCTGCGCCTTCGGTGATGCGATAGCGGCGGTGGTGGCGATAAATATGCTCGAACGGCTTATGCCGTGAATAGCCGATCCCGCCATGCACCTGCATCGCGCGGTCGGCCGCCTGACACACCAGCCGGTTCGCCCAATAATTGCACATGCTGACCTTGTCAGAGATCGTCTTTTCGATCTCCTCATGCGGCATGTTGTCCATTTCCCACGCGGTCTTGTAGATCAGCAGGCGCAACATTTCGCATTGCGTCGCAAGCTCTACCAGCGGGAACTGGATCGCCTGGTTTTTGGCCAGCTCTTCGCCAAACGGCTTGCGCGCGCGCGCATATTTCACGCTTTCATTGACGCAGAATTGCGCCGCACCGAGCGAGCTTGCTGCCTGCCGGATGCGGTTCTGGTGGACGAAGCTCTGCGCCAGCGACAACCCGCGCCCTTCGACGCCCAGCATCGCACTTTCAGGCACCCACACATTGTTCACCGACAGCCGCGGGTGATCGGTGGGCATGTTGAAGGTCCACATCCACTCTTCGATCTCCAGCCCTTCGGTCGGGTTGGGCACGAGGAGGCACGTGATCCCGCTGGCATCGCCATCTTCGCCAGACGTGCGGCAGAACATCGCGCAATGCGTGGCCACATGCATGCCGGTGATCCACATCTTCTCGCCTTTGATCAGCCAGCCGTCCACGCCGTCGCGCGTTTCGCGCACCGCGCGGGTTTCCATATGCGTCGCGTCAGAGCCGTGGTCAGGCTCGGTGAGGCCGAATGCGACACGGCGCGTGCCTTCGAACCCGCCCAGGATGAATTCCTGTTTCTGTTCCTCTGTGCCCCACTGTTCGAACATTTCAACGAAAGGGAAGTTGCCGACAATGCTGTGCTCGTTCTGCAGATCGTTGTGCAGCCCCAGTCCGCGCTGCGCAAACCGGTCACGGATCACGGCCATCCAGAGGTTGCTGCCATCCTTGCCGCCATATTTCTTCGGCGCGGTGAAGCGCCAATGCCCCGCCTTGTCCGCGCGTTTTTTCGCTTCCCACAGCAGCTCTTCCCATTCTTCACGTGGCAAGCCGCCCGCCTCGAAATCGGTGCGCGCATATTCGCGCCGGTGGTCGAAGAAGCGGATATTGTCATCCTGCTGTTCAAGCGGGGTGATTTCATCCGCGATGAATTTCTCTAACTCGGCGTAGTAGTCTTCGAGCCCCTGCGGGATGGTGAAATCCATGGGTTAGTCCTCTCCAGTCCATTTTTTCGTCGCGACCGCAAGCGCGGGATACTTGGGCACATCTGCCGAGACCTTTTCGAGCGCGGCTTCCTTCATTTCGCGCAGCAGGCCGGGACTGGCGAGTGTCTCCGCACCATCCAGTATCGCTTGCGCCAGATCAGGCTCTGTTACACGCGGCGCAATATCGTCTTCCCGCGTGATCATGCCGAGCGCGTTGCGTGCAACAGCCAGCTGGAAGCGGTTGTGTCCTTGCATGAGCGGCTTGAGGGTTTCGAGCCATTCGGAAATCGCAACGGCAATCTCTCCGTTTGTTGCTTCACCGTGGTTCTTATCAGGCTCGATCAGTGGTTCCGCTGGCAGCGCGCGCTCTTCTTCGGGCGCATCTTCTTCCAGCAGCATCAGCAGGTCGAGTTCCTGCTCGCTGGTGCGGCGCGAGATCACCACGCGCTCGAGCATCCGATCCGACCCATCGCGCCAGACCTTCGCGCATTTGAGGCAACCCATCGCCCACCACACCGTGCGGTGGATCAGCCAATAGCGGAAGCGTTCGAGGTCGACAGTGTGGCCGCTTTCGGCTTCATAGGCCGAGAAGTAATCTTCCAGCGAGCCCAGCCCCAGCGCGGGCCGGTTATATCGCGCAAAGCGCCACACCGCCATGCAACCGAACGCCAAGTCTTCGTGCGGGTCGCCGAAATGCGCCAACTCCCAGTCAAGCACGCCCGTTAGATGCCCGTCTGCGGCCAGCAAATTGCCCATCCGGTAATCGCCGTGATTGAGCACGGGTTCGCACTCCACAGGGCAATTGTCCTCCATCCATTTGAGGCCGAGCGCGATGATCGGTCGGTCGCCGCCTGCTTCCTCGAATTGCGCGCGCAAGTCCGCAATCGCCGCGCGATAATCCATCACCGGCAAATCTCTGGGCAAGTCTTCGCGTTTCAGCGAATGGATACGCGCCAGATCGCGCGCCGCCTCGCGCAAGATCGTGTCCGCGCCGTCCATCGCAAGTATCTCTTTGGGATTCGGCGTGCCGGGCAGCGCGCGCATGATAAACCCGCTGCCGATACCGTCATCGGGCTCAAGCACGGTCAGCACTTCCGGCGCGGTAACACCTGCCTTGCGCGCGGATTCGATGATTGCGGCCTCGGTCGCATGACCGAACGGGCGACCTTCCATAAAGGCGAGGCTAGGTGCGCGGCGCAGCACGAAGCCGTCTCCGCCACTGGAAAATCGCCAGCTTTCCATCGTCGCGCCGCCGGTGAGCCGCGTCAGGCCTTCAGGTACAGAAAGGCCGACCCGCGCACATCTACGGGCCAGCCCTTCATTCAGTTCTTCTGCAGTAACGTCACCCACAGATCAGGCCCAAAGATCAAGCCACGACGGCGTCTTTCTTGACCGTAATCACCTGCGGATAGGTGAACTCTTTCAAGCCCTCCTGCCCGTATTCCGCGCCAAAGCCCGACTGCTTGTGACCGCCGAACGGCGTGAAGGGCGATAGGTGCAGATATTCGTTGATCCAAACTGTGCCGGTCTCGAGCTGCTCTGCGATCTCGACACCCTTTTCAGGATTGCCGGTCCACACAGCGCCGGCAAGGCCATATTCGGAATTGTTGGCACGCGCGATCACCTCTTCCTCGGAAGAGAATTTCATCAGCGGCATAACCGGCCCGAACTGTTCCTCTGCAACGATCCGCGCATCTTCCGGCGGATTGTCCATGATCGTGATCGGCACGTAGTAGCCTGTGCCCGATGGATCGGCATCGCCGCCAATCAGGAAGTTATAGCCATTGTCCTTGGCGTCCTGAATCAGCTCGAGCACACGCTCATACTGTTTCTTGTTCTGGATCGGGCCGACACCGGTACCTTGCTGCGCGCCATCGCCCACGACCACGGTTTTGGCATATTCGACCAGCGCGGCGGCCAGTTCATCATAGATATCCTCATGGATATAGATGCGTTTTGCGGCAACGCAGATCTGGCCTGCATTGGAGAAGCTGGACCAGAACAATTGCTCGGCCACTTTCTTCGGATCGGCATCAGGCAGAACGATTGACGCGTCATTACCGCCCAGTTCCAGCGTGATGCGTTTCAGATCTTTCGACGCGCCTTCCATGATCTTCTTGCCGGTCGCGGTCGATCCGGTGAAGGTGATCTTGTCAATATCAGGATGCGATGTGATCAACGGGCCAAGCGAATCTTCGCCAGTGATAATGTTGACCACGCCAGCGGGAACCACGTCCTTGATCAGCTCTGCCAGACGCAGCGTGGTGAGCGGCGTGAACGGCGAAGGCTTGAGCACAATGGTGCAACCAGACAGCATTGCCGGCGCGATTTTCTGCATCGCCATCATGACCGGGAAATTCCACGGCACAATGCCGCCGACCACGCCCACGGGCACGCGGCGCGTGCGGCTGAGGCGCTGATCGGAATCTTCGTTGATCACATCGTCCAGCTGAAGCGTAGCCTGACTGCCAGCCATATAGGCCGCGCCCATGATCTCGCCCTTGGCTTGCTCATGCGGCTTGCCCTGCTCAGCGGTGAGCAAACGGTAGAGCTCTTCGTGATTGTCCTGGATGACTTTCGCCACGGCCTGAATCGTCGCGCGGCGCTCTTCAATCGGGGTCTTCGACCATGTCTTGAATGCTGCGCGCGCTGCTGCGACCGCTTGGTCCAGCTCGGCCGCACCGCACGATGGCACTTGACCGATCACTTCTTCTGTCGCGGGATTGACGACGTCGCACCATTCGCCAGTGTCGATCATCTGTCCGTTGATCAGGTTTTTATATTGGGTCGCCATGATGGGCCTCTCTCCAGTCTGATTTGAAAACTCTCGAGTCGCCAAGATGGGGCGCAACGGTCCCAAGGGCAATCGAATTCCGTGAGAATATAGAACGAGACTTGGCGTCGCGCGCCTATCGATTGCGCTATGCAACTGAATGTCGCAGGGTAGCTATCACGCAGTGGAGCAAGAGAGGAATTTTTCGATGGCCGATCTCGTCATTTACGGCAGCCCCGTTTCACCCTTTGTCCGCAAGGCCGCAGCGGTCTGCATAGAGAAGGGCGTCGATTTCGAACTCGAATCGGTGAATGTGTTCGATCCGCCGGACTGGTTCCGCGAGATTTCGCCAATGAAGCGCATCCCGGTGCTGCGCGACCGCTCTATCGCTGAAGAGGGCATCCCTGGGACGATCGCCGATAGCTCCGCAATCTGCGGCTATATCGAAAAAAAGCATCCGGACGTTCCGATGTACCCGGCTGAGCCCTATGACTATGGCCGCGCGCTATGGATAGAAGAGTATGCCGACAGCCATTTGGCTGCGACCGGTGGACTTGGAATTTTTCGCGCGATTGCCTTTGCCGCAATGAACGGTAAAGAGCCTGACCTCGACACAGCGCGCGCAACCTGGGCGGAAAAGATGCCGCCCATCCTTGCCTATCTTGACGGCGCATTGGGCGATGGTGAGTTCTATGCCGGAGACGCACTATCGATCGCGGACATCACAGTCACGACCTGTTTGATGCAGATCGACCTTGCTGCGAATGCCCCGCTCGATAGCTATCCCGAGCTGGCAGCGCATCAGAAGCGCATGCGCGCGCGCGATTCGATTGCCGGTCCCTTTGCAAAGGCTGAAGCTTTCATCCGAAAAGCGGTGCCTGAACCCTATGATATCGCCTGAGAGGCGTTTGATAACTTTATCTTTGCCTTCGCGCGGCATAGCGCCTTAAACCATATGCCAAGGCGTGCAGGGGAAGACTAAATGACCAGCCCGTGGACAATCGGGATCATCGGCGGATCGGGGCTTTATGCCATCGAAGGGCTTGAAGACGCGCAGTGGATCGCGATCGAAAGCCCGTGGGGCAAGCCGTCTGACGAAGTGCTGTGCGGGCGCATCGGGGATGCGCGCGTGCGGTTCCTTCCGCGCCACGGCCGTGGCCATCCGATCAGCCCGGACGAGCTTAATTCGCGCGCCAATATTGACGTGCTGAAGCGTGCGGGCTGCACCGATATTCTCGCGATTTCAGCGGTAGGGTCACTGCGCGAGGAAATCGAACCCGGCCGCTTTGCGATTGTCGAACAATTCATTGACCGTTCCAACCGCAAGCCGAACAGCTTTTTCGGTAGCGGTCTGGTGGCGCATGTCTCGATGGCCGATCCGGTCTGTCCGCGCTTGTCCGAAATGGCAGCCGCAGCCGTCAAAGGGGCCAAGGGCAAACTTGCGACCGGTGCGACCTATCTGGCAATGGAAGGACCGCAATTCTCCACCCGCGCGGAAAGCCGGATGTACCGCGAATGGGGCGCCGATGTGATCGGCATGACCGCCATGCCAGAAGCGAAGCTGGCCCGGGAAGCCGAGCTGCCTTACGCGTTGATCGGCATGGTGACAGACTATGATTGCTGGCGTGACGGCGAAGCAGTGGATGTTGGTCAGGTTGTCGCGCAAATGCAGATCAACAGTCAGGTCGCGCGCGATGCAGTTGTGCGTTTCATCAATGCATTGCCAGAGGGCCGCCAGTCATCTCCCATCGACTATGCATTGGAAGATGCCGTGATTACTGCACCCGACCAACATGATGCGAACCTGATCGCAAAGCTGGATGCGGTAGCCGGTCGTTTGCTTAGCCAGAGCTAGGCGCGGGACACGATCTTAATTCCCCAATTCGGTGCGATAGTGCGTACGATTGCTTGATTAGGCATAGGATGAACGGCACTGTCCTGCTGAACGGGAGATTACATGGACGAGCCACAGATGATTGAAGAAGGCGAGAGCGATTCGCTGACCTCGCCGGAAATTTATGTCGAAGTTGCGCGCGAAGGCATCGAAGAGATGGCGCGCCCATCCATGTCGCTGTTCTGGTCTGCCATTGCCGCGGGCTTCCTGATCAGTTTTTCGCTAATCTCCAAGGCCGCGCTGCATGTTGAAACCGATGGTTTGCCTGCCGGACACGCGATCGAAAGCATAGGCTACACGATCGGGTTCATTCTTGTGATCTACTGCCGTCTGCAACTGTTCACTGAGAATACGATCACGCCTGTATTGCCGACAATCGCCACGCCATCGGCTCGCAATCTCGGCAATTTGAGCCGTGTTTGGTGCATCAGCCTGAGCGCGAACTTTATCGGCACAGCGATCATGGCATTGTTGTTTGCAACAACCCCCATTGTTACACCCGAAACCCTAGAGGCAATGCTCTACATCAGCGAAAAAGTCGCGGAGATGAGCTTCATGGAATCGCTTATCAAAGGCATGCCATCAGGCTTGCTGATTGCGGCGCTGGTATGGATGCGGCCCAGCTCTGGTGAGAGTTTTCTGGGCCTAGTATTCTTAGTGACATACGTAATCGCGCTTGGCGATTTTACCCACGTTGTGGTCGGCTCATGCGAGATTTTCCTGCTGGCTTGGTCCGGACAGGGTGGTCTGGCAGAGATGGCGCTGACTAACATTTTCCCTACCTTGCTTGGCAATGTGATCGGAGGCACTGTGTTGTTCGCACTGATTGCCTGGGCGCAGATTCGCCGCGAGCTACGCGCGACAGTAAACAAGCTGCGCGAAGAAGCCGACGCCGATCAAACCCGCATGTAAACAATAGATAGGGAGAGCGCGATGACCTGTTTGCGTGCACAAATCACACAGTTGGGCGGTCCCGAAGTGATCGAATGGGTCGAGGGCGACGTGCCTTCTCCTGGCCCCGGTGAAGTCCTGATCGAACATACAGCGATAGGTCTCAATTTCATCGATACCTATCATCGCGGCGGGCTGTATCCGATTGAACTGCCCAGCGGTCTGGGGCTTGAAGCGGCCGGACGCATCATCGCGATCGGCGAAGACGTGAGCGGCTATGACGAGGGAGATCGCGTTGCCTATATGGGGCCGGGGCTTGGTGCTTATGCCACGCACCGCGTGATGCCCGCCGATGCGATGTTCAAACTTCCTGATGACGTATCTGACGACATAGCCGCAGCAGCCATCCTGAAAGCCGCGACCACAGAGGGGCTTGTCGAGCGATGTGCCGATGTAAAGCCGGGTGACACAGTGCTTGTGCATGCTGCGGCGGGCGGTGTGGGTCTGATCATGGTGCAATGGCTCAAGGCCAAGGGGGTACGCGTAATCGGCACAGTGTCTTCGGACACCAAAGAGAAGCTTGCCCGCAATGCCGGCTGTGACCTTGTGATCCGCTATGACCGCGAGGAAATCGCTCCGCTGGTGCGCGAATTCACCCATGGTGCAGGCGTACCGGTGGTTTTTGACGGAGTCGGAAAGGCTACTTTCGAAGCCTCGCTCGATAGCATGAGCCCGCGCGGCTTGCTTGTCAGCTTTGGCAACGCTTCTGGCCCGGTAGACGGAGTGAACCTTGGGATATTGGCGCAGAAGGGGTCACTGTTCGTCACGCGCCCGACTTTGATGCATTACTACATGACGCCGGAAGATCGAAGCGCGGGAATCGCGCGCGTTTGGGACATGTTGGGCAGCGGGAAGGTCAAAGTCACAATCGGCCAAACCTATGCGCTGAAAGACGCAGCCCAAGCGCATATAGATCTGGAAGCGCGCCGGACCACCGGCTCTACCATCCTGAAACCTTAATCGCTCAGATGTTTTGACCAGTCACCGAAGCGTGGCTGGAACTCGTCGGCTCGGATCGATTGCCAAACGCCAATCTCGAAATAGGGGATCGCTTCCAGTTTCTCTCGCGCCGCGGCTTCGTCTTCGGCTTTGATGACGAGCAGCGAACCAACGATTTTCTCGCCTGATACCATCGGCCCCGCGACCGCAAAATCATCGCCATGCTTGTCGAAATGGTCGAGCAAAGCCTCATAGCCATGCTCGCGAAACATCGCACTGTGTTCACCATCCCGGCAGTAAAATGCAAAAAGCTTCATTCAGCCATTGTAGCGGGTTTGCAGCGCAGTGGGAGAGTTTCTTTGATCTTCCGACCTTGGATCAGATCACGAAATCGATTGGCGCGGGCAGCTTGCTGCGATTGACCACCATTTTGCCATGCAGCGTTTCGATCTGCTTGCTACCGGTTTTCACGAACAGGAACGGCAGCAAACCGTGTAGCACGCAGGCAAGCCCGCCCAGCACCATCCTGACCCCGAAGCCGGAAGCGTGAACCAGATGTTCGAAATAGGTCTCACCGACACTTTGCGGGTGATCTGTGAAGGCTTTGTGCAGCGATTTGCGCATGGACGTGGTCTTTTCCTTGGATTACGAGCGCAAACTATCACGCAATCGCGCGATTGAAATCCCAAAGTCATGTGGATTTATGCAGTGAATTGGGATAATTTACTGGCTATGGGCAAAACTGTAGAACTTGACACTAAAGACTGGGCGATCCTTGCATTGCTCCAGAAAGACGCATCGCTTTCGGTGCAAGCAATTGCTGACAAGGTCGGCCTCTCGACCAATCCGTGCTGGCGGCGAATCAAATTGCTGGAAGAGGCTAGCGTGATCACTCAGCGGGTGGCGCTGGTCGATGCGGCGAAACTGGGATTCACCACAAGCGTATTCGTTGCCATCCGCACCCGTCGGCATGATGCCGAATGGTTGTCCGCGTTCGACAAAGCAATTGCCGGGATCGAAGAGATAACCGAGTGTCACCGGATGGCAGGCGACATTGATTATATGCTGAAACTGAGGGTGCGCGATATCGCGGATTATGACCGGATCTATCAGCGTTTGATCAAGCGCATCCCGGATCTGGCCGATGTCACCGCGAGCTTTTCCATGGAAGAAATGAAAAGCACGACCGCGCTGCCCCGGCCAGCCTAGGCAAGCGCTTGCTAGATCAGCATAGTAGCGACGAATAGCGCCATTGCGAAGGATGCCAGCGTTGCTGTGATAACCGGCACCAACGGCCTCCAGCCTGCTTCCAGCAAGAGCGAGAGGCGCGAACGCATTGCGGTTGCTGTCACAGCCAAGAGCAGCAGGAATTTGGAAACGGCCAGCCCGTTCTCCGCAACGCCGCCCGGCATGCTGACGAAACTGTTGACGAGCACCAGTGCGAGGAAGGCGATAATAAACCACGGCATGGAGATGCGTCGCCACATCGGCTTGCGAGACTCGCCAGACGCGCCCGCTTCGCCGAGCCACAGCGCCACCAGTGCAACCACCGGTGCCAGCAATGCTACCCGTGCGAGCTTGATGATCGTGGCTTGCGCACCTGCCGCGTCGGAAATCGCATAGCCACCGCCGATGGCCTGCGCGAAATCATGGATCGAAGCGCCCACCAGATAGCCAGCCGCGATCGCATCCAGTCCAAGCGTCTCCGCGATCAGCGGGTAGGTCGACAGAGCCAGGGCACTGGCCAGAGCCACCCCCACCAATGTGATCGTAAAGCGAGCCTGATCGAGCCGATCGCGCCCGATCACACTGTATAGCGCCAAGGCCGCCGACGCACCGCAGATAGCGGTGGCTCCACCCGCCAGAATGCCGGCATAGCGGCCTTGCCCCGACAGTTTCGCGCCGAGCATTCCCGCACCGAATGCAGCCGCCATGATCGCCAAAAGGCCCGCAAATGGCAGCCAGCCAATCGCACCGATCTGCATCAGCGTGACTTGCAATCCCAAAAGCACGATCCCGATACGCAGGAAATGCCGCGCGGCGAAATCCAGTCCAGCGCTCAATGCAGGATGCTCTGACAGAAAATGCAGCGCCAGCCCGATCAACAGGCCCAGCAAGATCGCGGGAAAACCATAATGCTCTGCCAGCCACATCGCCGCAAGCGACGCGATCAGGCATGTCACCAATCCAGGCAATAGAATGCCCAGCGTAGCGCGCTGTGGCTTCGCAACCAATTCGGCCTGATAGACTTCGCCGAACAGATCGCCTGCGAAAAGTCCTGGATCGGGTGCCTTTGAACTCATGGTTTGCGACTAGCGGTTGTGCGCCCAGAACTGCAAGCTTGCTGTGCACCCGGGCGTGTTCACAAAACTTGATTACATATGAAACCGGGTCCAAGGGCGATCTCCCTAACGCCAATTTCGCAGGAGTCGCGCTGCCGTGTCCTCGCACGATCTGATTGACCGTTCCGCTATTCGTCGCGCCTATCGCGAAACGGAAGAAGTCTGTGTCAACGAACGGCTCAAACAAGCTCAACCTGCCTCTGCGTTGCATGCTGAGGCAGGAGAGCTGGCCGCCAAGCTGATTACGGATGCGCGCAAGACCAAGGCGAGCGGCATCGATGCGTTCCTGCATCAATATGGGCTGGACACTGAAGAAGGCATCGCTCTGATGTGCCTCGCAGAGGCATTGCTACGCGTGCCCGATGCAGAGACTGCAGACCTCCTGATCCGCGACAAGCTGAGCGAGATAGACTGGGGTGAACATCTGGGCGAAAGCTCATCCACCTTCGTCAACGCCGCGACATTCTCGCTCATGCTAACCGGCGAAGTGCTCGATCCCCCTGAAGCGAAGCAACGCGGCATGGGCGCAACGTTGAAGCGCACGATGAACCGTCTGGGCGAGCCAGTTGTGCGTAAGGCAACACTTCAGGCGATGAAGATATTGGGCGGGCAATTCGTGTTTGGTCGCACCATCGAAGAAGCGCTCGACCGTGCGAAGCCTGAACGCAAGATGGGGCTTACGCACAGCTTCGATATGCTGGGCGAAGCCGCCATGACCTATGCCGATGCAGGCCGCTATGCGCAGGCCTATCATCGTGCGCTTGATCGCCTTTCTAGCGAGGCTGCGGGCGGCGTTGCCAATTCTCCAGGAATTTCAGTAAAGCTCTCTGCGCTGCACCCGAAATACAATTTCCTGCATGCAGACCAGGCGCGGACTGAACTGGTGCCGATCGTCCGCGATCTTGCGATCAAAGCGCGCGATGCCGACATTCATTTCACGATCGATGCCGAAGAAGCCGAACGGCTTGAGCTGTCGATGGATATCATTGAAGAGCTGGCATCGGACGACGCACTTTTCCTCCGGCCCGATGGATCGCAATGGCAAGGGTTCGGCCTGGCCATCCAAGCCTATCAGAAACGCGGCGTGCCATTGTGCGATTGGGCCGCAAAGCTTGCCCGGCGCAATAACCGCCGCTTCTTTGTGCGGTTGGTCAAAGGCGCATATTGGGACACGGAAATCAAACTGAGCCAGGTTGGCGGATATGATGATTTCCCGGTGTTCACCCGCAAGGTGGCCACCGATGTGTCCTATCTCGCCTGTGCCGCCCGCCTGTTTGAACACAGCGATGTCATCTTGCCCGCCTTTGCCACGCATAACGCGCTGACCATCGGGTCGATCAAAGCGCTGGCGGCTGGGCGTGCTTTCGAATTTCAGCGCCTGCATGGCATGGGCGAGGAAGTCTATGACGCGCTCGCGAAGGCGGAAGGCAATGATCGCACCAATGTTCGGATTTACGCGCCCGTAGGCGGGCACAAGGAACTGCTCGCATATCTGGTCCGCCGGCTTCTGGAGAACGGCGCGAACACCAGCTTCGTCAACCGCATGGCCGATGCGGACATTCCGGTCGAAGAGATGACCGGCGATCCTGTGGCCGAACTTGCGGCGCTGGATCCCAAGCGCAATCCGGCGATCCCGCTGCCGGCTGACATTTTCAGCAACCGCATCAATAGCGCGGGCGTGGATCTTGCCGATCCGCTTGTGCTTGCGCCTTTGCAGGAACAACTTGCCGCGATTGGCACAAAGCACTGGTATGCCGCGCCAACATTTGCGGGCGAAGAAGCGGGCGAAGAGGCTCCGATCAATGCACCGCAAGATTTAACGCATGAGGTCGGCACACGCCGCGATTCCACCGAGCAAGAGGTTGCCGATGCGATAACCCGTGCGCTCGATATTCAACCCGGTTGGGATGCATTGGGCGGACAGAAACGCGCGGTAATACTGGAAGCCGCGGCTGAGCTGTTCGAAGACCATACAGTAGAGTTTCTGTCGCTGTGCCAGCGTGAAGCGGGCAAGACGCTGGTCGATGCTGTGCTGGAATTGCGCGAGGCCGTTGATTTCCTGCGCTATTACGCGGTTGAAGCGCGACGCCAGTTTTCCGGCCCGATCACGTTGCCGGGGCCGACCGGAGAGGAAAACCTATTGCGGATGCATGGACGCGGCGTCTTTGCCACGATCAGCCCGTGGAACTTCCCGCTCGCCATCTTCATCGGTCCGGCAGCCGCCGCGCTTGCAGCAGGAAATACGGTTGTTGCCAAACCGGCTGAACAAACCCCGCTTATCGCTGCACTTGCGGTCAGGCTCTGCCACGAGGCGGGCATGCCCGAAGAAGCATTCCAATTGCTGCCCGGCGCTGGCGATGTCGGGCAAATGATCACCAGTGACCCGCGCATAGCCGGCGTTGCCTTCACCGGCTCAACCGAGACCGCGCAGGCCATCAACCGCTCGCTGGCCGCGCGGGAAGGCCCGATCGCGACCTTTATCGCAGAGACCGGCGGCCAGAATGCGATGATTGTCGACAGCTCGGCCTTGCCCGAGCAAGTGGTGCGTGACGTTCTGGCCAGCGCTTTCCAGAGTGCGGGCCAACGCTGTTCGGCGCAGCGCATGCTGTACATTCAGGATGACGTGTACGACGAAATGCTGGAAATGATCCGCGGAGCATTTGATGCGCTGAATGTCGGTGATCCGGTCTTGATGCACACCGATGTCGGCCCGGTGATCGATCCCGATGCCAAAGCCGCGCTGGAACGCCACGTTGCGCGCCGCAAGAAAAGCGGTGCGAATGTGTGGCGGCACAAACTGCCGCGCGGCACCAGCAAGGGTTGTTTCGTCGCGCCAGCGATCATCGAGGTCAATTCAATCCTCGATCTCAAGCGCGAGAACTTCGGCCCAATCCTGCATGTTGCAAGGTTTGCGTCCGAAGATCTTGGCAAGGTTATCGGCGATATCAATGCGACCGGGTTTGGCCTGACACTTGGCCTGCACAGCCGCATTGCGGCAACCAAGCGTTTTATTGAACAGCGCGCGCGGGTGGGGAATTTCTACGTCAATCGCAACCAGATTGGCGCGGTGGTGGAGAGCCAGCCCTTCGGCGGCGAAGGCCTGTCGGGCACGGGCCCCAAGGCAGGCGGGCCGCATTATGTGGCGCGCTTTGCCACAGAGCGGGTCACTTGCGTCGACACGACCGCTGCGGGCGGCAATGCGAGCCTGCTGGCAGGCTAAACCGCCTTGCTCCTCCGCAAAGCCACGCTAAAACAGCGCGCTATGGGGCGCTACCTCTCGATCTTGCTCGCATTGCTCACGTTCGGTTGGGCATCACCAGCGCTGGCTGATGTCCAGCTCAGCTTTCACAGCTTCAACGGCTCGGTGCTGTTCGGGCGGTACCCGCATGCATTCATTGTGCTAGAGGGCGAGCTTGAGAGTTCAGGCGAAGTCATCAACGAGAATTACGGGTTTACCGCCAAGACGGTCAGCACCCGCATTCTAAACGGGCCGGTGGAGCACGATATCTCTATCGAAGAGCCGAAGTACATCAGGAACACCAACCGGCACTTCACAATCACCATTACGGACGCGCAATATCGCGAAGTTATCGCTCTCATGCGCGCGTGGCGCGATGCGCCCGGCAAATATTACGATCTCGACACGCGCAATTGCATCCATTTCGTTGGTGAGATCGCCAAGATAATCGGCCTGAGGGTTGAGTATCCTGAAGATATGCTGCGTCGCCCGAAGAAATGGCTCAATCACGTTACCAGCCTCAATCCGCAATTGGGCGCGGAGGTAATCAATTGAGTCAACCAGCAGGTAATGGGAAGACGCCAGCGAAGCACTGACGGCCGTATTCCGGATCGAAGCTGACACTTAAGATTGTCAGTTGCTGTCACAAATATCGCAGATTGGATGATCTTCTCTCACATAACCTTCGCCGAAGCCAACGGTCCGTTTTCAGCGCGATACGAAAGACTCCCCCAGATAAATTCGCGGCCCTCCTTGCCCCGCGCGCGGCCTTCGGGAATCACTCGGTTATGGCGATTCTTTCAGACAAGTGGATTCGGGAACAGGCCCAGACAAATGGCATGATTGAGCCATTTGTGGAGGCGCAACGCCGCGAAGGCTGCATTTCCTATGGCCTTAGCTCTTTCGGCTATGACGCGCGGGTTGCACCCGAGTTCAAGATTTTCACTAACGTCAATTCGGCGACTGTTGATCCGAAGAAGTTCGATGCGGAAAGCCTGGTGGATCGCGAAACCGACGTTTGCATCATCCCGCCCAATAGTTTCGCGCTCGCGCGCACGGTCGAATACTTCCGCATTCCTGAAGATGTGCTGGTAATCTGCCTTGGAAAGAGCACCTATGCCCGCTGCGGCATCATCGTGAATGTCACGCCGCTGGAGCCGGGCTGGGAAGGCCATGTGACGCTGGAATTTTCCAACACCACGCCGCTGCCGGCCAAGATTTACGCCAATGAAGGCGCGTGCCAGTTTCTGTTCCTTAAAGGCAATGAACGGCCCGAAGTCACCTATGCCGATCGCGCGGGCAAATATATGGGTCAGCGCGGCGTGACCTTACCGCGCCTTTAAAATCGCGATTCCGCGGAACCGCTGTTCCGTAACGGCTTTGACTCTCTGAAGCATGGCGCGCATCAAGCCAGCTTAAAGGAGAGCAAATATGTCCAAGGACAATCGCGAATTCGATATCATCGTCTATGGCGCAACCGGCTATACTGGCCGTCTGGTCGCCGAATATCTCGATCAGCATTACGGCAACCGCGAAGATGGCCCCAGCTGGGCGATGGCCGGTCGCAGTCTGGACAAGCTGGAGTCCGTGCGCGACGAGATTGGCGCACCGGATACAACGCCGCTGGTGGTTGCCGATGCGAACGATCCGGCCAGCCTTGAGGCCATGTGCAACCGCACCCGCGTGGTGCTGACAACAGTCGGCCCGTATCAGCTCTATGGCGATGCGCTGGTCGAAGCCTGTGTGAAGACCGGCACTGACTATGCGGATCTGTGCGGAGAACCCGGTTGGATGCGCGAGATGATCGACGAGCATCACGAAGCCGCCAAGGCATCCGGCGCGCGAATCTGTTTCTCAAGCGGGTTCGATTCTATCCCGTTCGACCTTGGCGTGATGATGACCCAGAAAGAAGTCGAGAAGCGTACCGGGAAACCATCGCCGCGCATTCGCGGCCGTGTCCGCGCGATGCAGGGCACTTTCTCTGGCGGGACAGCGGCCAGCCTGACTGAGACAATGAAGGCAGTTGCGCGCAAGCCCGCACTGCTTGCCGTGTTGCGGTCTGCATTCGGCCTTACTCCGGGCTTCGAAGGGCCCGAGCAGCCATCGGGCATGATTCCGCACTATGAAAAGGATTTGGACAAATGGGCCGCGCCTTTCGTGATGGCACCGATCAATACCAAGAATGTCCACCGCACCAATTTTCTGGCTGGTTTCCCTTATGGTGAGGACTTCGTTTATGACGAAATGATGCTGACCAGTCCGGGCGAGGCAGGCAAGGCCGCAGCAAATGCGGTGGCGGAAATGATGAAGAACCCCTTCGGCGCAAAGCCACCGAAGCCGGGCGAGGGGCCCAGCAAGGAAGAACGCGAGAACGGATTCTACGATGTGCTGTTCGTGGCCGACCTGCCCGATGGCGAGACCCTGCATTACAGCGTCAAAGGCAAGTATGATCCGGGCTATGGCTCGACCAGCCGTATGCTGACCGAAACCGGCATCGCGCTGTTATCTTGCGACAAGCCAGGCGGCGTTGGTACGCCGGGCTCATTCCTGGGCGAAGCCCTGGTTGATCGTTTGCAGGAAAACGCCGATCTGACGTTCGCAGTCGAAAGCTAGGCCGAATAGGGGGGAACGGCGCGCTGCCATTCCCCCTGATCGGATCGTTCCGTTGAAACGTTAGAAACTGAAGCGGACACTGGCTTTGAAGTTGCGCCCTGCCAGCGGCACGAAGTCCTTCGTAAAGCTCGCGTGGCGGCGACCGACCACATCGAAAACATTGTCGGCATTGAGCACCAGCGTCACGTTCTCGAAATCGGGCATCGGGCGCCAAGCGACTGAGAAGTTCACGAGCGTGAAGTTGTCAGTTGGCGTCTCGAATGCGTCGACATCATCCTGCTCGCCAAACCACTGCACTTCGCCGCGCACATCGAAGGCATCGGACCGATATTCGAGCGCACCGAGCAGCTCGACCGGCGGAATGCGCGGGACAGCGGTACCGTCTCCCAGCTCTGCATCGATATAGGATGCGCGCAGATCAGCGATCACGCTGGAGCTGCCCGTGCGATAGAGAGGGAATGAAAGTTCGCCTTCGATCCCGAAATAGTCGGCATCTTGTTGTAGAATCAGGAAGACTGGCAGCTCATCTTCTTCCTCGCCATTGGCAGATAGATAGATGTAATTGTCGAACCACTGGCGGTAGACCGCCAAGCTCAGATTCGCATCGCCGACCTGGCCGCGCACAAAGCCTTCCAGACCCCAAGCGGCTTCGCTGCGCAGATTGGGATCGCCGATCTCGAACTGCTGTGTGGCAATATGCGGACCGCCTGCAAAAAGCTCTTCTGCAGATGGCGCGCGCTCGACACGGCTGAAGTTGACGCCTGCACGCAGTGCGTCGTCTGTTTCATAGACAAAGCCCAATGCGCCGGAAAAATTCGTGAAGCTGCGCGAAACCCCCAGCGGCTCGGATTCAACTTCCGTGAACTCCAGCCGCGCTCCTGTTTCCAGCTGGAATGGGCCAGGGCCGAATTCCTGCAAGCCAAAAAGTGCGAACTGGTTGGTGGTATTCGGCGCAACAAACGCCTCTTCGCCGATCGCGGCAAAGTCACGATAGGTGTACTGCGCACCGAATGCGCCTGTACTGGGACCCGTATCCGATTGCGCGAGTTCAACACGCGCTTCGAAGCTCTCGACGTCGAATACAGTACCGACTTCGTCGCCTTCAAACTCGGTGTGGGTGTAATCGGAATAGCCCAAGCGCACTTTCAGCTTCTCGAAGAAGCCGTCACCCAGGGCGATATCGGCAAGCGCATCGGCGCGCCATTGCTCGAGGCCGATTGTGACGATTTCCTCGCCTTCCTCTTCGCCCTCTACTTCGCCTTCTTCACCTTCTTCGCCATGGTGATGGCCAGCGCCCGGGCGACCCGGCACACCGTAGTCCGTGTTGTAATAACCAATCGATGCGCCAAACACGCTGTCACCGGAAAAGATGCTTGCGCCGGCATTGATCGTGTAGGTTTCTGTGGCCGTGTTGGGAATAATACCGCGTTGCTCAGCCGCTTCACGCAGCTCTTCTGCTTCTTCGAATTCGCCTTCTGCCTCTTCTTCCTCGGCTTCTTCAAGCAACTCAGCGCGAAGCTCTGGCGCAACCTGGAAGCCGCCGATCTCCAGATCATCCGAATTGCGATAACTGCCATCAACATGGACAACGAAGTTCGGGCTAAGCGGGATGTCGAGTGACCCGGCGGCATTGCGCAGATCGCTGGCGGTGTCCGCCGCGATGAGTGCGTCCAGATGGAACGATTCGCTTGGCACACGGCGGGGTATGCGCTTGTCGATCACATTGACCGCGCCGCCAATCGCCTGGTTTCCGAACAGCAGGACAGCCGGTCCGCGAAGAACTTCGATGCGTTCAGCCGTCAGCGGCTCGATTGTCGTCGCATGGTCGGCCGATGTGTTCGAGACATCCGCTGTCCCTAGCCCATCGACCAGGATCCGGACACGCTCACCCTGGAAACCACGCAGAACCGGACGCGAGGCGCCTGGCGAAAAGCTGGTGGCAGAGACACCCGGTAGTTTCGCAAGGACTTCACCAAGCTGGCCATTGAGATTGCGCTGGATCTCTTCGATTTCGATCACCGATGTGCCTGCCAGCACGTCAAGCTGCTTCAGCCCTTCTGCGCTGACGATGATGACACCATCTGAATCGACCCGGCGATCATGAAGATCATCTTCGACGCGCTGTTGCGCGCCATCTTCGCTGTCCTGTGCGCTGGCGATTGATGGCGCTGCCAAAACTGCAAATGCCGTGGCACCGGCGATGGCCAGACGGGATGTATCGGTAATAAGCTTGAAGTTCACTGTCGACCTCGAAAGAATGCGGAATGTAATGATGTAACATTGCGTTTAGCAACTTGGTTCCCGGGCGCAAGCAAAGATTGGCGCAACTCGACGATGAGTATTACACTTCCGACTAGCTGCAGGAATCACGCCGCGCGGCGAGCCGTAATGGGCATGTGGGTCACCTGCATTGTGCTCACTCCATTGGGCGGCGCCATCTTCTCGATGTTCATGGTTCAGCTTTTGACGGGCTTCCCCCCATCATGCCTGCCCCAACACTGGCATCAACTTAGCGGTTTCGGCCTCAGATCCTTGATCACCTTCGCATCGATCCAATAGATATCGGCGGTGCTGTCATCGGCCTCTTCCCCCAGATTGATCCGGCTGAAGATGAAATACTTGCCATCCGATGTAACGCTGCCGAAGATATCATCGTGCGCGGTATTGATGTTCTCGCCCATATTGATCGCGGGGCCCCATGAGCCGTCTTCTGCTCGAAAGCTGATGTAAAGGTCAGCGCCACCATAGCCATCATCGCGTTCGCTATCCCAGATCCGATAACTCTCATCAGGCGCGATAAAGGGGTGTGCGGTGAAAGCGCCCGAATTGATCTGTTCGGGAAGAGCAACAGGTTCCTCGCGCTGACCGTCGATCAGGCGCGCATAACGGATAGTGCCAATCTCGTCTCGCTCGTCAAAGACATAGGTCCCTGATGCCGAAGAAGTAAGGCGCATGATATCGATCTGATCGTAAGGCGCGCCAAGGCTGATCGACTCCGACCAGCCCTCGCTGGTCCGCTCCTTGTACATATTGCCGAAATGCATTGTTGTGCCGTCCGGCGATATGAAGACTTCACCAGAACCATCGATACCCTCCAGCGCCATCTCGCTGATCTCTCCATCTCGATAGGAGACAACGCGATAGCCGGGCGCAGTGTCGCTACCTTGGCGAATAAAGTAAAAGTCCCGCATATCCGGTGAAATGGCGGGGAGCGCTTCCAGAGCATCTGTCGAGACAAGGCCAGACGCAAGCAGCTCGGGAGTCATGCCCGGGGGCTGCAGCCCAAGAACGGACGAATTGTCCGTTGAAATGTCACCTTCGCAGCCAGTTGCGAACAAAGCCAGCGTGGCGAGGACAGGTGCGAGCGTGTGTTTCATTGTTGTGTTTCTCTAATGTCAAACGATCGCCTCACGCATATGCGTGATGCGGGACAAAGCCAACGCCACTCGTAGATTTGGATAAGTGCTTGGTCGGAAACGGAAAACATGCGCCAGCACAAGACGTGCGCAACCAGCCTGTTTTGATGGAATAATGGAGCGGGCGAGGCGATTCGAACGCCCGACCCCAACCTTGGCAAGGTTGTGCTCTACCCCTGAGCTACGCCCGCTCACTGACGCTCCGCAGATTCGGCCAAACGGCATCTCTCTGCTGGGGAGGCGGCGCGATTAGCAGCGCTAGTGCGGCCCGGCAAGAGGAAAATGCTATGCTTGCGCAAGCGGCCCATCGCCGCCAATGTCCCCCTTCACATCTGCGCGGCATTCCCCACATGAAGGCGGCGCAGGCGGAGCGGCAAAAGCTCCGCTCAAACCGTATCAGGAGCAGTTACCTTGGCAAGCATGGGCCTAAATCTCGAAGAACAGAAAGCTGTCGACCGCTTCAAGACCAATGTCATCGAACCGTCGATGACCAAGCTGGTGATCGTTGATTTCTGGGCAGAATGGTGCGGGCCATGCAAACAGCTGACCCCGGTGTTGGAGAAAGTTGCAGCAGAACACGCGGACAAGGGCGTTGTGCTGGTCAAGGTGAACGTCGATGAAGAGAAATTCATCGCTTCACAGTTCCAGGTCAAATCGATCCCCACGGTTTACGCCATGTTCCAGGGACAACCGGTGGCCGATATGACGCCGGCACGCACCGAAGGCCAGATCAAGCAGATGCTCGACCAGATTCTGGCACAGGTTCCGGTGCAAGCCGGCGCTGATGGTGAACAGCCGCAACAGGATGTCAGCCAATTCATAGATATGGCAGAGCAAGTGCTTGCCGACGGCGATGCCGCGCGGGCTGTGACCATCTTTGCGCAAGTGGTCGAAATGGCACCCGACAGCGTCGACGCGCACGCCGGTTTGATTCGTGCATTGATTTCTGCGGGTGAAGCGCAACAGGCGCAGCAGATCTTTGATGCACTGATGCCAGAGATTCAGAATGATCCCGGCCTTGCGCCGGCCAAGAATGCGCTGGAACTGTCCGCAAGCCAGGTCGATGACAGCGAGCTGGCTGCGCTGCGCGATGCCGCCAGCGCCAACCCCGATGACATGGATGCTGGACTTGCATTCGCCGAAGCTGCTTTCGCCGCGGGCCAGCGTGACGAAGCCGCAGACACGTTGTTGTCCTTGATCGCCAAGGACATCGAATGGAATGACGGCGCCGCCAAGGCGAAACTGCTGCAGATATTCGAGGTGGTTGGCCTGGAAGATGACTGGGTTGTCGCCAATCGCCGCAAGCTTTCACACATCCTGTTCGGCTGAACCTGAGTGAGCGTGCGGCTTTCTGTCTTTCCCCTACCGGGTGTGATCCTTTTTCCGGGATTGCAATTGCCGCTGCATATATTCGAGCCGCGCTATCGCGCGCTGGTGGGTGACGCGCTCGTTCGCAACCGTCAGATTGCCATGATCCAGCCGAAGAAGCCGGTGGATGGCGCACCGCTGTACGAAATCGGCTGCGTCGGGCGAATCGGCGACATCGAGGCTATGGACGACGGGCGATATAATCTCGTGCTGGAAGGGCAAGCGCGCTTCCGCGTCATTCGCGAGCTCGATGTTACAACCGCTTTCCGACAGGTCGAAGCCGAACTGATCGAAGAGGACGAAGACGCTATACTTTCTGCCGTCGAGCGAGCCGGTTTCGAACGCGAGGCGAGACGCTTTGCCGACAATCAGGGGTACAGCGTAGACTGGAGCTCTATCGAGCGGCTCGACGATGAATCGCTGATCAATGGCGTGTCGCAGATCGCGCCGTTTGATCCGGCGTCAAAGCAGGCGTTGCTCGAAGCGCCGGATGTACCCGCAAGGTGCGAACTGCTGATCCAGCTCATGTACTTCTTCGGCCGCCGCGATGGTGACGATGACCGGGTTACGTTGCAATAGACAACTGAACTGCGACCTCGAGTCGCGTTTCCTGACTTTGCACCTGCAGCAAAACTAACTATTCGGTTAGTTATGAACTACGCAGCTTTTCCAACCAAAGGCGAACGCACAAGGGCGCACATTGTCGCTAACGCGGCTGAGCTGTTCTGGGAACGTAGCTTTAACGGTGTGTCTGTTGACGAAATTGCCAGCGCGGCCGGGGTCAATAAAGCGACAGTTTATCGATATTTTGCTGACAAGGGCGACCTTGCTTTGGCATCCGCGCGCTACCATGGCATCCGGACGCTTGAAGAGATGTTCGAACACAGCTTCAGGCAGCATTCAACGCCTGACCAGCGCCTCGCAGCGATTTACAGTTACGTCTATTTCGCAAATGTAGAGATGAAGAAGGCCAAGGACGACGTTCTTGGCTGCCCGATTATCGGTTTAGTCTTGGAGCTGAGTTTTGAAATGCCTCAGATCCGCGATGAGGCCGCGAGCATCTTCCTGCAAATCGAAGGTTATCTTGAAGAGATTGCACGCGACGCGATCGCTGAAGGACGTGTGACCGGCTCTGCAAAGGTTATCGCACGCGCTCTGATGCAGCTCCTCCACGGCGCATTTTCGTCATCTCGGATAGCTTCCGAGCCTGAGCAGATTCTCGATGCCGGCCACACCTCCCTGGCCATCATCGGATACCCCGAAACCCGCATCCAAGCATTGGACTACGGTTAATTACCCCCCCAATCGTCCAGTCAGTCCGGGCAGCCTGTCGGGTCGCAAACTTTTGACAGGTGCGGGTTTCGGGGACTTTTTTGTCCCGATAATTGAAGTTTAGATGCCGAAGCTGCCCTTCAGGCCATCGATGACATATTGCGCGGCAAGTGCGGCGAGAAGCACGCCCAATAGCCGCGTGATTACCGCCTCTACCCGATCTCCCAACAAGCGGATCAGCGGCCCCGCAGCGACCAATGCCAGCGCGGTAATCAGCAGTACGGCGCCAAGCGCGGCCATCACCACCAAAGTCTCTTCCGTGCCGTTCGCCTCATTCTGGAGCAGCATGATCGCGGCAATCGCGCCCGGCCCCGCCAGCATCGGCATGGCCATCGGAAAAACCGACACATCTTCAAATTCGGGCGTGGCTCTCACCTTCTCAGCCCGTTCCTCGCGGCGCTGCTGGCGTTTCTCGAACACCATTTCGAATGCAATCCAGAACAGCATCAAACCGCCCGCTATGCGAAAGCTATCGAGCTGGATGTGCAAAGCGCCGAGCAGTTCTTCGCCAAATAGCGCGAAGAACAGCAGGATTATCGATGCGATTGCAGTGGCCCGCAACGCCATATTGCGTGCCATTTTGGGCGGCGCGTTCTTCGTAAGACCCGCATAGATCGGCGCGCACCCGGGCGGGTCAATCACAACAAACAGCGTGATAAAGGCGGATATAAATAGCTCTGTCATCATTACTCAGCTGGCGATGTCAGCCCTTCTTCAATCGCGGTTTGCCACTCTCCCTGATAGAGATACTCGGCCATAATATGTTTAGTGCCATCGGCCTTGTGCTCCCAGCGCCAACGCAATGTGCCATCGGGTGACATGCCGCCGCCACCAGGGTTGTCTCCAGCCAGCGACACCGCTGGCGGGGGCGGAGCAGCCTCACCGCGTTTCGGGCAATCAGCGATCATGCCTTGCACTGAATCGATAGCAGTCACGATGATCGCGCCCTTTTCCAGATCCTCGACTTCGCGCTTGGCCGGTTGGGGAACATCCGGGCCAGCCACATCGTAGATCCAGAGGTATTCGCGCTCGGGGCCACGCTCCCATACGGTCACATAGTTGCCAACGACACCCTGCGGGTCTTGATACCGACCTTGGCTGACCGCCAGTGTCGCATCGCAGCTGATCACAACCGCCTTCGGTCCCCAGGCTACGCTGGTTTCCGGATCACCGCCCAGGGTGCCAAGCAGTGCTGCGGCCGAAACCGGGCCATTGCGCCCGTGATAGACAGCGCCGGGCGCCGCAAACTGGCCCGCGGCTGTGTATTGGCCCAGCTCCTTGGCCGCGCGGGCATATTCGACCTCTCTTGCAACGACCTTGCTCGGTTGCGCTTCGCCCGGCGCCCCCCGCAAGGCGCGGTCAATCACGTCCGGGCGCGGTCCGCGCGGTTGGTTTCCAGCACAAGCACTCAATGTGAGCGCGAGCATCAGGGCTGCGGCAATTCTCATAGCGATACCGGCGCATCGAGGCCCGCGTTGCGGTAAGCCGCAACAAGCGTGTTCCTCAGCAACACAGCGATTGTCATTGGACCGACACCGCCAGGTACCGGGGTGATCGCGCTCGCGACTTCGCTCGCACCGCCAAAATCGACGTCCCCGACAAGCCTGCCCTTTTCCTTGCCCGGTTCTGGTGGCAGTCGATTGATCCCGACATCGATCACCGTCGCACCGGGTTTGAGCCATTCGGCCTTGACCATTTCTGCTCTGCCTACCGCAGCCACAACGATATCTGCGCGGCGCACGACAGCGGGCAGATCCTTGGTCCGACTATGCGCTATCGTCACTGTCGCATTGGCATCGAGGAGCAGCTGCGCCATCGGCTTTCCGACAATGTTGGAGCGGCCAATGACAACCGCCTCAAGGCCTGACAGATCACCCAATCTGTCTGTCAGCAGCATGATACAGCCAAGCGGCGTGCAAGGGACAAACCCTTTCTGCCCGACCGACAATCGGCCTGCGTTGATCACATGGAAGCCATCGACATCCTTGTCAGGGCTGATGGCGGAGATGATGGCCTGCTCGTCCAGATGATCGGGCAGCGGCAATTGCACCAGAATGCCGTCGACGGCTGGATCTTTGTTGAGTTGTTCGACCAGCGCGAGCAAGTCTGCCTCACTCGTGTCATCAGGCAGGCGATGCTCGAAACTCGCCATATTGGCGGCGAGCGTAGCCTTGCCCTTGCTGCCAACATAAACCTGGCTTGCGGGGTCATCACCGACCAGCACAACTGCAAGTCCGGCCTTGCGGCCAGCCGCGGCTTCAAATTCGGCGGCCATCGCCCCCACACGCTCCCGCAAGTTCGCGGCGAAGGCTTTTCCGTCAATCCGTGTCGCGGTCATAGAGTTGGCACCTAAACCGCGCTGCGCACGACCACCATCAGGATCTGCATCCCGATGATCAGAACCAGCGGAGAGAAATCAATCGCACCTGTTTGCGGCAGGACATTGCGGATCGGGCGCAGTACCGGATCCAGCAAGCGTTGGATCGAATTGTAGAATGCCATCAGAAAATCGTTCGACGCATTCACTACATTGAAAGCAAACAGCAACCCGATGATGAATTGTATGATGATCAGCATGATCAGTGCTGAAGTGAGGATCGAAAGTATCTCGTAAATGGCAAGCATCTATCGTCTTTCCGTTGTTTGCGTCCCGCAATGCGTGTTACACAAGTAATACGCCTGCGGCCAGTGTTTCCGGCCCATCATTCCGGTATCTTGCCCAGCTAGCCGATTGCTCAGGCGCGCACCAGTGTACCCGCACCGCGCGCTGTGAAGAATTCGAGCAACATTGCATGCGGAACGCGTCCGTCCAGCACGACCGCCGCTTCACAACCAGCCTTTACCGCTGAGACACATGTTTCCAGCTTGGGTATCATCCCGCCGGAGATTGTGCCGTCTTCCTTAAGGCTAGCGATGTCAGCCGGCGACAAATCGGTCAGCAAGGCGCCGCCTTTGTCGAGCACGCCCGCTACATCGGTCAGCAGGAACAACCGCGCTGCGCCCAGCGCCGATGCAATCGCGCCGGCCATGGTGTCCGCATTGATGTTATAGGTGTTGCCTTCGGCATCGGCAGCGATGGGCGCGATCACCGGGATCATGCCCGATGCAACAGCGGTGTCGATAATGACGGTATCCACATGCTCGGGCTCACCCACGAAACCCAGATCAACCGCGCGCTCGATATTGCTATCGGGATCGCGGGTGGTCCGTTCCACCTTTTTCGCGCGAACAAGATTGCCGTCCTTGCCGGAAATACCAATTGCTTTGCCGCCAGCGCCGGCCAGCCAGCCAACCAATTGTTTGTTGATCGCGCCGGACAAGACCATTTCAGCCACCTCGGCAGTCGCCTTGTCAGTCACTCTCAAGCCGTCGACGAATGTGGATTCAACGCCCAGCTTCGCGAGCATCGCGCCGATCTGCGGCCCGCCGCCGTGCACCACCACAGGATTGATGCCGACTGCCCTGAGCAAGACGATATCCTCTGCGAAATCGCGCGCAGCCTCCGGATCGCCCATGGCGTGCCCGCCATACTTCACCACGAAGGTACGGCCGGCATAACGCTGAAAATAGGGCAGCGCTTCGATCAGCACTTCCGCCTTTGCCAGCATGTTAGGATCGCTACTCACGCTCATCGCGCTTCTCCTGCCCTGAAATTCGCTTGAGTGACTTGGCCTTGCGCTTAGCTGTTTGCAGAAAAAGTGCAAAGCATGATCATTGCGTGTAACTTTTCATCAGGGGCTGGCGAATGGCCAGATGTCTGTCCCGTTTCGGGATGTCGTGACTTGAAGACCAAAGGGAGTGAAACCATGAATACCCAACAGATCAAAGGTGGCTTTGCAGTCGCTATCGCCGCTGGCCTCGCCGCAGCATGTTCGCCAGCAGCTGAAAATGCTGACAATAGCGCAGACGCGACCAGCGTAGCTGAAGAGGCAACCCAAGTCGCTGTTTCTGACGTCAGCGTTGAAGGCGATGGCAAGCCTGACAAATGCTTTGGCATCTCGCTAGCCGGCCAGAATGATTGCGCCGCTGGCCCCGGCACACACTGCGCTGGCACCAGCACTGTCGATTACCAAGGCAATGCCTGGACTTATGTTGACGATGGTGAATGCCTGACCACCGAAACGCCGACCGGTACCGGCTCGCTGACACCGATCGAAGCGTAAGCCAGATCCATTTCGCGCGATCAGCGTGTGCTTGCGGGCCGTAGGAGCAATCCTGCGGCCCGATCTTATTGCGCCACCGCTTTCGCTCATTGAGCGCGGCCCGTTTGTATTTCGGCATCACCATGATAGCCTCGCAGGATGTTCAATCCCCGCAATCGCAGAAGGCGCAAGCAACGCTGGCTCGGCTGGTGGGTGATGTGGCGCATCCCCGTCTTGCTGATCCTGGTGATGCTGGCATGGTGGTACATCTACCGGCCGATTGCAGCAGAGATGGCTGACTGGAGCCAGGCACAATATCGCTTCGACATTTGTGGTGAGCGCGGGCGCGGATTTGCTTGCGTTTCGGATGGCGACACTGTCACTCTCGGTTATGGCAGCAGCGCGCGGCGCATCCGCCTGACCGGTTTCGATGCGCCTGAAACAGAAGGGAAATGCCCGGCGGAAAGCGCAGCTGCGATACGCGCGCAATCCGCATTGCGCGAGTGGCTTAATCGCGGGACATTCGAGTGGGATGGTGGCAGCGATCCCCCGCGCGACCGCTATGGCCGCGAATTGCGCAGTGTTCGGAGAATTACCTCCGATGGCTCCAGCGAAACGCTGGCCGACTATATGATCGACGCTGATCTGGCGGAGGGCCCCGGCCCGTGGGAGTATCAGGATTGGTGCGATTAAGCGTCAAGCTCCTGCGCCAGTTCAGCGAAGTTTGCATGGCCAGTTACCGGCGTCACGCGCTTTGCCCACATTTCATCGATCTGCCGTGCGATTGAACCGGGTACCTGCTTTGCATCACTGCCTTCGGCCTGAACTTTGGTTGAATCGCTCGTCGCCGGAATGCCCAGCTTTTGCTCCATCACGGCACAGGCCATACCGTCGTCAAACCGGTCCTTATGCGCGTACATGAATTCACGGGTCGTCATCGCTTCGACCTTAGACAAAGTTTCCTCGTCAACATCGATGCCGCACAGTTTAGCCAGCCGCTGGATCATTGCCCGTTTGTTCTTCACCGCCCAGCGATAGCTTGCAACCAACGAATCCGGTTCATCGCGGCGGGCATACCAGCTCAAAAGATGTGTGAAGTAATCGCATCCCCCCGGGCCGCCAGTCATCCAGAACGGCATGAAATCTTCAAGAGAGACTGCGCCCGTTTCGATCCACCAGCCTTCGAAAAAGCGGTGGAAGCTCACATAAGTCTCGTACGGATCGCGCAGTGTCACAACATAGCGCATGCCCGCTGGCAACCGCTCGTATTCGCGGTGTGACTTGAAACCGCGCGGTTTGGCGCGCTGTTCAACATTCATGTCGAAGTCGAGCATCACCGCGGTATCCTCCCACGGTGTCATCCGGCTGATGTCGTCGAAATCCATATCGCCTTCGCCGGTTGCGGAAACCATTCTGAGCTGATGGAACATCTGCTGCATCATGGTGGTGCCGCTTTTGCCCCAACTGGTGATGAAAACATCGCCAGGCTCTGGCCGATATGGCCGGTAGTTTACCGGTTCATGCGCATTTAGCGCCGCTATGTTTATGCCAAACTCTTCAATGTTGCGCGCGCGCCGGCCCAGACCTGCAGCCATGATTGTCCCCTTAACGGCGCGACCCGTGTGATCCAGCTTAACTCAATACGGGTTGATACCAAAGCCCCGTCGTTGAAGCTCCGCATGGGCGGCCGTACCGCTGGGCGCCATCTTTACACCGTCGAGCAGATGCGCGTTACCGACACCGTGATATTTCGCGGCGACACCGCAGACCCAGATTTCCGCACCATAGGCGATCAGCTGAGCGATATCGTTATAGGCCTGATTGGTCTCGCCTTCGTATTTTTCACCATAGCGCCCGTCATTGACGACATCGAAGACGGCCGGGCCGTGGACGACTATCGCCACCTTCACCCGCCCAGGATCAACGCCTTCAGCTTCCATCGCGCGGATGAACGAGAGCGCACGGCGGAATGCGCCATTGGGCTTGCCCGCTTCGCTTTCGTAGGCGTCGAAGCTGTGCATCCAGGTTGCGTCACCGGGAAACTCCATGTCCGAAGTGACGACGACCTCTTCCGTTTGTTCTTCCTGCGCCAACACGGCGGAAGGTGAGGCAAATGCAAGCGATGCTGCAGCGAATGACAATACGGTTTTCATGAATTTCCCTTCTGTTGGATACGCCTATGCCTTCTGGCAATCTCTTGGCCTGTCAGCAAGACCGGGCTTGCAACCAATTGGCCGGGCGCTAGCATGGTGCCCAAGGGGAATTACTCATGACCAATCAACCAGCTCCGGGCAGCAGCGGCGGGCCGCCAGCGCAAAGCGGAGGTTTCGACGCAAACCGTCCCACCATCATCAGCCTGCTGTACATTCTGAGCTTCGCGACAGGCATCAGCGGCATCATCGGCGTCATCCTGGCCCATGTCTGGGGCAGCGAGCCTGAAGCCGAATGGCAGCGATCCCATTACAGCTATCTGATGCGTACATTCTGGTACAGCTTCCTTGCCTCCATCGTCGCGGGCGTGCTGTCGCTGGTGTTCATTGGACTGTTGCTGTTCCCGCTGATCGCGATCTGGTTCGGAGTGCGCAGCGTGATGAGCCTGATGAAAGCGCAAAAGCATGAGCCAATGCCTGATCCAGAAACGCTCTGGATATGAGGGCCAGCATTGCCGCATTGGCGCTGGTGCTGGCGGGATGCTCTGCGCCCGATACGCAATCCGACACCGCCGATCCGCAAGACGCATTCTGGGATGCGCTGTCCAGCCATTGCGGGAATGCCTATGCGGGCGAGATCGTGAGCGAGGACGAGCGCGATGCCGACTGGCAAGGCCGCGAGATGATCGCGCATTGGGCGAGGTGTGACGAGAGGGTGATCGCAATTGCGTTCCACATGGAGGACCCCAAGCGAGAGGATGGCTGGGACCGGTCCCGCACTTGGATTGTTGGTAGGACAGACACATTCGGCAAGGCGACAACGGTTGGGACCGCGCCGCCGTTCGTTACAGAAAAGCACACGCACACCCGCGGGCTGCATTTAAGCCATGACCACCGCCATGCAGACGGCGAGGAAGATGCGGTGACACGGTATGGTGGGCACGCAGTCAAGGGCAGCCCGCAATTCGAGAACAGCGCCACCGCGCAAGACTTCCCAGTCGATACTCGCAGCAAAGCATTGTTTAAGGAACAAGGCCTAGACGCCTCGCTCACAAATGTCTGGCGGCTCGAAGTCACGGCTGCTGACAGCGAGGACCCGCACTTTGTCTATCAACTCACCCGCCGCAATGATCCCACACGGCTGTTCCGCGTGCGCTTCGATGCAAGCACACCTGTAGAGCCGCCCCCACCCGCCTGGGGAAGGAAATGAGCGGGCAGGGCGGCTCCAAACCCTTAATCGCCTGAGGGCGCGCCGCCCTCATCGCTGGCCGGCACATTGGTCATTTCGGTTTCCGGCAGATCGACCGGCACGGCATCCGGATCAGGCTGCGTCACGATCAATTCGCCGCCGCTTTCGTCGACAACGTCAGCTTCATAGCTCTTTTCTTCCTGCGCCTGGCTGCACGCGGCGACAGCCAGCGCGGCCCCAACCGCCAATGTCAGGCGAGCCCCGCGTTGATCAAACTTTCTCATGCTGACACTCCTCTTGCATTAGTGATGATCCCGGTAATCTCGTCGAGCAGTGCCAGCCGCTGTTTCTTCAGCGTTTCGGTATGCTCATCGCTTGCGGCTTCGGTTTCGGCCTCGATGCGGTGCACCTCGCGATTAACCTCGTGGTACTTGTCCGCGAGCCGCGCGTAGTGGCGGTCATCGGCCTTCAGCCGTGTCAGCAGATCGCGGTCGCGCTTGAAAATCTCTGTAAGTTCATTGGGCGTGTGTTGGGACATTGCATGCCTCCCCTTTTCAGTGACGATGGGGGCACTATGGCGCTGAGTCGGAACGGCTGCCTTGATCAGGATCAAATTCACGCGCTCAAGTAGCGCAGCGGTAGCGCAGACAGGAACCTGCTCAAATCCAACAGGATGGAACACATGGAACACTGTCCATGAGGCGAAATGTCTCGCACCCGATTTCCCCCCTAACATACTGGAACATATAGTGTATTTGGGGAAATCAGGCATCCTACGCGGGCTAGCATCAGGGCCGTGATGTAGGAAAATGGAAACGCAGGCGACGGTGCGCTAAAGCCTGTACCCATGAATATCACCAAGGCAGCCGCCGCATATTGGGCGCTGATTTTCGCGCTGGGGTTTGTGCTGGGCACGGTGCGCACGCTGTGGGGTGCGCAGGCGCTGGGCGAAGCCAATTTTATCCTGATCGAGATTCCGGTGATGTTGAGCGCAAGCTGGCTCGCCGCACGCTGGTTGGTCGCGCGATATGAAGTGCCGCCCGGCGGCCCCGCACTGGCAATGGGCGGCATAGCCTTTGCGCTGCTAATGCTGGCGGAGGCCGCGCTGACCGCGATGCTGGGAGGCAATCCGGCGCACTGGCTTGCAAGTCTTGCCGCCCCGCCCGTGCTTTACGGGTTCCTGGGGCAGATCGCGTTCGGTTTGATGCCGTGGATCGTCGCGCGATCCGGAGGCCGCGCGTGACGGCGCGTGTTTCAGCCTGCGAAGTGCCGGAAGGCAGCCTGCTTGCCACATATGGCGGGCCGCAGGATTATCGCGATTGTTTTGTGCGCGAGGTTCCGGGCGAAGTCTCGCTAGCGCAATATATCGAGCGGTTTTATTCCAGCATGGTGTTTGCGCCGGAGCGGATCGTCCTTGGCTTTGTCGGCCGTGCAAAGGGATGGGATGCCTCGGCGGACGCGATCCGCGCATTGGCGCGAGGCGATGCGGATCGGTTCGGAGCATGGGAGGTTGTCGAGAGACGGTCCGGCTTGGTCGCGGAGCACGGCGAGCGACCAGCGAGCCGCAAGGGCGACCGCCCGCCCGCAGGCCCGGAGGGCCGAGGAGATCGCAGCGCGGATGCGCTGCGGCACACAAAAACTCGGCGCGAAGAGATTCTAATGCTCTCCAAGGACACCAACACCGCTAGTTGGCTCTCCACTCAGCCATCTGGCGCAAACACCAAACTCCTCTTCGGCTCATGGGTCGGCGGGATCGACCAATCGCGCTGGAAGTTCATGCTCGCCCCGCATGTGTGGTATTCACGGGCATTGCTGGGTGGGTTTTAGGCCAAATTTTCCCTCCCGCTTGCGGGAGGGGCGTGAATGTTGAGATTCTCCCCTCCCGCTTGCGGGAGGGGCCGGGGGTGGGCAAAAGCAAGCCATGCCTGAATGGAAACCCCGCAACACACAGCGCGCCAGATCATTGAGGCGGCAAGCCACACCCGCCGAACGCGCCCTGTGGGTTCAACTCTCACGCAACCAACTCGGCGCGAAGTTCAGCCGCCAGATGCCGGTGGGTTCATACTATGCCGATTTTATCTGCCGCGAACTCAAGCTGATAATCGAATGCGATGGCGTGTCGCATGACCGAGCGCCAGAATGCGATGCTGTCCGGGATCGTTGGATGTCCGAACACGGCTACACCGTGCTACGCTTCACCAATGCTGACGTCCTTAGGAATCTCGAAGGCGTTGTTCTGGCAATCCGTGCGGAAATCGGTCGCCTTAGAACCCTCCCGCCTGCGGGAGGGTCGTGAGGCTTGGCAGCTTGCTGCCTAGTCGCAACGGGGTGGGCCAAGCGAATATGGCGGCTCCTCGCCCACCCATCGGTCAGCACATCATCATGCGCGGTACGCTTTCCATCTAGTCGACCGGCACGTAGCGGCTGACTCAACGCGTCAACGATTCGGGCGATCGATTCTTGCTGAACTTCGATTTCCTGCACTTGTGAACTCCCTTCAGCTCGAACCCATTATCTCTCGATGAGCTTGAAGCCGCCTACTCCGCCGCTTGCGTCCCCTCAGCACCTTCGAACATATCCGGGCCGTCATCGACCGTCTCTTCCTCGTTCGCGGCTTTCGCCTTCTGGCGCTTGTCGAAGCTTGACCAGACATCCTGCCAATTGCCCTTGGTCGCACCCTTCGAATATTCGGTTGCGCGGGTTTCGAAGAAGTTCGCATGCTCCACGCCGTTGATCAGCGGGGCGAGCCACGGCAGCGGGTGATCCTCCACCATGTAGATCGGCTGCAGGCCCAGCTGGCCCAGGCGCCAGTCCGCGATATAGCGGATGTATTTCTTGATTTCCTTCGCGGTCATCCCGCTGACCGGGCCCATTTCAAAGGCGAGATCGATGAAGTTGTCTTCCAGACGCACCGACTTCTGGCAGATGTCGATAATGTCTTCCTTCACCGCCTTGGTGTAGCAATCGCGTTCCTTCACGAATTCGTGGAACATGCGGATGATGCCTTCGCAGTGCAGGCTTTCATCGCGGATCGACCAGCTGACGATTTGCCCCATGCCCTTCATCTTGTTGAAGCGCGGGAAGTTCATCAGCATGGCGAAGCTCGCGAACAGCTGCATGCCTTCGGTAAAGCCGCCGAACATCGCCAGCGTGCGGGCAATATCCTCGTCCGTGTCGACGCCGAATTGCTGCATGTAATTGTGCTTGTCCGCCATTTCCTCATACTCGAGGAAGGCGCTGTATTCGCTTTCAGGCATGCCGATCGTGTCGAGCAGATGCGAATAGGCCGCGATATGCACTGTTTCCATATTGGAGAACGCGGTCAGCATCATCTTGATTTCGGTCGGCTTGAAAACGCGGCCGTATTTGTCGTGGTAGCAATCCTGCACCTCGACATCGGCCTGTGTGAAGAAGCGGAAGATCTGCGTGAGCAGATTGCGCTCATGCTCGGTGATCTTCTGCGCCCAGTCGCGGCAGTCTTCGCCCAGCGGCACTTCTTCCGGCATCCAGTGGATCTGTTGCTGGCGTTTCCAGAACTCGTAAGCCCACGGATATTCAAAGGGCTTGTAGGTCTTGCGAGCTTCGAGCAACGACATGTGGTGTTCTCCGGTGAATCAGTGCGAACGTTCTATATAGGGAATCATCTGCGCGATTCGATAGCAAGCGGCACGTATCTGCTGGGGATAGAACGTGCTTTTTTTGAGTCGAAATGCGGCGAGTTGCAGGCTGTGCAATGGCGCGCGTTGCGTGTGAAGCAAGGTGCGGTGCGCGCCGAGGTATCGGGCGAACGGAAACCGAAATGCGACACTGATTCGCTGTCCTTATGATCGCGTTAACCAATATTCGCGGTTTGGAGCCTCATGTTAACCATTGAGACCCGCAGAAATCGTGTGTTTTCGGGGCTTTAGGAGATGTTTAACGGGTCTGGCGGTAAGAAATTGGCTTGGCACGCGACCCATCACCACACACCTTTGCATTGCGCGAAGAAATTGACACGGCTCTTAGAAGCAAGGTCGATTTCGATTCGTGGTCGGCGCAGCTGAAAGAAGCGCAAGCGTATCACACTCGCAGAGACGAATTTACCCTGCTGCGGTTCCAGTTGATCGTCGGTCTGGTGATCAGTGCGCTCACACTGGTGTGGGACTGGTTTGCAGTGCCCGGCCAGTTCGACACTGCGATTGCGTGGCGGCTGTTCACCAATGTGCCATTGGCCATATTTGGCCTGACAATACTGAGCCCTGGCCAGGTCCGCGAAATGAAAATAGTCGTCTCGCTCAACCTGATCAGCCTGGGCGTGCTCAGCATGTTTCTGGCGAGCTATGGTTCGGATGAAGTCATGGCCCGCTATACAATGGCGGCCAGCTTTATCCTTGCCTTGTCTTGCTTGGCGTTGCCCTTCGCGCCAGCCGATTTGAAGCGGTATGCGCTTGCCTATGGGCTGATCACTGCCCTTGCGGGAATATGGCCTAACCCGCTGCCCGCGAACGAGATGGCTCTATTCATGGTCTTCTCTTCGCTTCTGGGAATACCATGCTGGGTGATTGCGCGGCGCAACTGGAACCTCAGGGCGCGTGCCTTCCTGCTCGATATGCGTGACGATCTGACCCGTGCGGAGCTGGAACAGAACAACGAACTGCTGCGCCAATTGTCAGAACAAGATCCGCTGACCGGCATGCCCAACCGACGCCATTTCGAGCGGGTAGTTGTCGAACGCCTGGAAGACCGCAAACCGGAACACGTGTCGTCCGGCAGGCTGGCACTGATGATGATCGACCTTGATCACTTCAAGGCATTCAATGACCGCCACGGCCATCAGGCGGGCGACCGCTGCCTGACACTGGCCGCGTCGCAGCTGCAATCGGTTTTCCCGCAGGAATACGGAATTCTGGCGCGATATGGGGGTGAGGAGTTCATCGCCGCCGTGCGCGAGAGAGTGCCGGGCGAAACCACCAGACTGGCTGAAGAGATGCGCGCCGCAATTGCGGAAATGCTGGTGCCGGTGCGCGACGACAGCAAGCCGTTGATCACAACCAGCATCGGTGTCGCGCTTGCTCCGGCAGATACCCGGCTGGAACTGGACGATCTGATCGAGATGGCCGACGTCGCGCTCTACAGCGCAAAACGTGCGGGTCGAAACCGGGTGGAAATCATCGAAACCGGTCTGGACGGTGATTTTTCAGACTTACTGCAGGGGGAACGGCGCCGCGCCTGACCGTGAGACTCAGACAGCCATGGCCAGTACAATAGTTGCAAGAGTGGCCACGATCGGCACCACCACTGTCACCACGCCCACATCCTTGTAAGCCTGCTTGTGAGTCAATTGCGTGATGGTCAGCATCGCGATCACCGCACCGCAATGGGGCAGCGAGTCGAGCCCGCCGCTTGCCATTGCCACCAGCCGGTGCAATTCCTCAGGCGCGATTCCGAGCGCCAGATAATCATCAGCCAGTGTCGCCATGAATATCTGCAATCCACCCGAAGATGAGCCGGTGATCCCCGACACGGTGCTGGCAGCGGCGAACATCGACATCATCGGCGGCAGATCGAGGCCGAGCACAGTTTCCGTAAAAAGCGCAAATCCGCCGGTTTGTGCCACGACGCCGCCGAAACCGATAACCGCGCTGGTGGCCATCAGCGGCATGATCGAATCCTGCGTGCCATCACCCAGCAGGCGCAAGGGCGCACGCCGGGCCGCTGGAAACAGCACCAGCGCAACCAGGCTGGCCAGAACCAGTGCAAAGCTGGGCCAGATCACGGGCTGGGCATTGGCAAAGGCGATGATGGCGTTGTCGCTTTCAGCCCCGCCCAGCAGGCGCGGCGCAAGAATTGTCGCAATCACCAGCGCCAGTGGGAAGATGGCCAGCGGCCAAGGTGGCATGTCACGGGCGATATCGTTCAGATCCGGAATGACATCTCGCGGACCGGCTTCAAACCCTTCGCCATTGGCGCGCGCCTTGACCCGCTCCCGCTCGAGATAGGCCATGCCCAGCACGAACATCAGCGCGCCTCCGAAGATGCCAAGCAACGGAGCCGCAAACAGATCGGTGCCCAGCTTCAATGTGGGGATCACATTGTGGATCGATGGCGTGCCGGGAAGCGCGGTCAAGGTGAAGGTGCCCGCACCCAGTGCGAGCGCACCGCAAAGCAATCGCTTGGGAATGTCCGCTTCTTTCATCAACCGCAGACCAAGCGGATACATTGCAAAGATCACCACGAATACGACCACGCCGCCATAGGTCAGCAGCGCACAGGCCAGCACTGCGATCCACAGCGCACGATGCGCACCCAGCGCGCGCACCATCGCCATGGCGATCGATGTCGCCGCGTGACTTTCGCCCATGATCTTGCCGAATACGGCGCCCGCAGCAAACAGCAGGAAAAACCGCCCGGCAAAGGTGAACGCACCCAGATTTCCGGAAAGATAGCCATTGGTTATGCTGTCCGCGACCGGGAGCGCATTGGTGACTATCACCACCAGTGCACAGAGCATCGACGCAAAGATGATGTTCACATCGCGCAGCGCCAGCCAGATCAGCAGGCCAAGACCTGCGATGAGTCCCAACAATCCGATCATCGCACTCCCCTCAGCGGCTATTGGCCGATATTATTTGGATCTCTTCTTCGAACTGAACCAGCTGCCACCACCCAGTACCGTTACGCCGATGAAAAAGCCAAAGTCGTACCAGCCGCCATTATTGGGCACGGCATAAACCGCGATATCGGGATCGAACAACGAACCGATCCAGGCAAACGGGAAAACAAAGCCGTGCCATAGTCCCCAAAGGAAGCCTGGCGAACCGGCTTCGCGCACGACACCTTCGTCGATCTGGCTGGCACATGCAGACACCAGAAGAGCGATCACGCAAGCGGTGAGAATTCGGGTGGCATTGGACATAGATTTCAGCGCTCCTAACCAGCGGGCGCCGGATCAGAATATCTGCATCGCGCCTGCACCCGGCACGATAACGGTCAGAATAATATAGGCAAGCGGCGGCAATGAAACCGATACGATCGCGAGCAGATTGAACAGGCGTTCGCTGATTGTGCCGCGCGCGAGCATCATACGGAACGCGAACAGATCGACGATCGCAACCGCTGCAAGGACGAGGGGCAAGAAGTTGGCGAGTGTCATTCTGAATTCCTTCCACGCGACTATGGCAAGAAAAAGCCCCCACAAGCAATGCTCGCGAGGGCTTGATTTCTGAACGGTCGAGAAGGCCTACTGACAGGCCAGGCATTCCTCGTAATCGGTCTGCTGCTCGCCAAGTTCGGCTTTCAGTTCGATCTTCTGCGCGTCCGCTGTGTTGTCCGCTTCCACGCCGCCAGCAAAGCCAGCGCGCTGAACCGACTTCGAGCGGAGATAGTAGAGCGACTTAATGCCCTTCTCCCACGCCTGGAAGTGCAGCTGCATCAGATCCCATTTCTCGACATCGGCCGGAATGAACAGGTTCAGCGACTGCGCCTGATCGACATAAGGCGCACGATCGGCGGCGAATTCCAGCAGCCAGCGCTGATCGATTTCGAAGCTGGTCTTGAAGGTCGCCTTCTCTTCCACGCTGAGGAAATCGAGATGCTGGACGCTGCCGCCCTTCTCAAGGATCGAGTTCCATACCGCGACCGAATCCTTGCTCTTCTCGCGCAGGACTTTCTCGAGATAGGGGTTCTTCACAATGAAGCTGCCCGACAGGGTTTTGTGCGTGTAGATATTCGCCGGGATCGGTTCGATACAGGCGCTGGTGCCGCCGCAGATGATGCTGATCGACGCGGTCGGTGCGATCGCCATCTTGCAGCTGAAACGCTCCATCGCGCCCATTTCTTCCGCATCCGGACACGCGCCGCGTTCCTGCGCGAGCAGCATGCTGGCTTCTGATGCCTTGCCCTGAATATGCTTGAACATCTTCAGGTTCCACACTTTCGCCATCGGGCTTTCGAAACCGATGTTCTTGGACTGGAGGAAAGAGTGGAAGCCCATCACGCCAAGGCCAACCGAACGTTCCCGCTCGGCCGAGTACTTCGCGCGCGCCATCTCGTCAGGGGCGCGGTCGATATAGTCCTGCAGGACATTATCGAGGAAACGCATCACGTCCTCGATGAAGGTTTTGTTGCCTTCCCACTCTTCCCACTTTTCAAGGTTGAGTGAGGAAAGGCAGCATACCGCCGTGCGGTCATTGCCCAAGTGATCGATGCCGGTTGGCAGCGTGATTTCCGAACACAGGTTCGACGTTGAAACCTTGAGGCCCAATTCGCGATGATGCTTGGGCATCATGCGGTTCACTGTGTCAGAGAACACGATGTAAGGCTCGCCAGTTGCAAGCCGTGTCTCGACCAGCTTCTGGAACAACGAGCGCGCATCGACTGTGGCGCGAACGCTGCCATCGCGCGGTGACTTCAGATCGAACTCTGCGCCATCGCGCACAGCTTCCATGAATTCATCGGTCAGCAGTACGCCGTGGTGCAGGTTCAGCGCCTTGCGGTTGAAGTCACCGGAGGGCTTACGGATCTCGAGAAATTCTTCGATTTCGGGATGCGATACATCCAGATAGCAGGCGGCCGAACCGCGCCGTAGCGAGCCTTGCGAAATTGCAAGGGTCAGCGAATCCATCACACGCACGAAAGGGATGATGCCGCTGGTCTTGCCGTTGAGGCCAACCGGCTCACCAATGCCGCGCACGTGGCCCCAATAGGTGCCGATGCCGCCGCCCTTGGACGCGAGCCATACATTCTCGTTCCAGGTGCCAACGATGCCATCCAGACTGTCGCTGACAGAGTTCAGATAACAGCTGATGGGCAGACCGCGTGTGGTGCCGCCATTCGACAGCACTGGCGTCGCCGGCATGAACCACAAATTCGAAATATAGTCATAGAGACGCTGAGCGTGCTCCTGATCATCGGCGTAAGCATCTGCAACGCGCGCAAACAGATCCTGATAGCTTTCTCCGGGCAGGAGGTAGCGATCGGTCAAAGTCTCCTTGCCGAATTCGGTCAGGTTCGCGTCGCGTGCATCGTCCGTGACGATTGTGAAGCGGCGATCATTGACCTTCTTGCTGTCAATATCGCCTGCCGCATTGCTTGCCACAGCTGCCATGGCGCCAGCCAGCGCCTCGCCCGCCTTCTCCGCGACCAGCGCGTCTGTACCCTTGTCTTCGCTTTCCATTGCCACTGCCTTTTGGGCCTTATCTGCCTTGCCGGAGGTCGAGGCCTTTGCCTTGCTCTTGGTTTCTGTATCCACGGAGTTGTCCGTGTCCTGATCCAGTCCCATTGCTGCCTCGTCGCCAGTCCGAAAATCCATTCTCTGCCCCGCCCCTAATCGCGTTGTTTTACCCTCATGCGGTTCCCGCTCACTACGTTGAGCGATGTTCCGCTTGTGTTCGATTCGGCGGGAAGCATCCCACCTACCAATTTCGCAGGGCTTTGGGGGATTTAGTTTTCCCCTTTTTCCCCACAGTTCCTCTCGATTGCACGACCCGAAAGACCCGAATCTCCCCCCGCCTTCGGAAATAGTGTTTCCGGAGCGAATAACTAGGTCTTGTAGGTGCCTCCGCGTTTGGAACCACTAGATACTGAATCAGAGCGCGGTTTCACGCAAGAGGGTAAATGCGGATTTAACATGCAAACTGCCTGGATTTATCCAGTGTGTTACCCGCGCGAGACACCGCGACGCGTGGGAAATCCTAGGGTCTTTGAACGCGCAACCCCAAAAATGAATCTGCGAAAAAATTTTTGCGGGCAAAACGGGTATAAGGGACTTGTGAATCATTCGAATCGGGATGCGCAATTTTTGAATCAAGCGAAGCCATTGGAACGCGATAAATGCACTGCCCCGATCTGGCTTCACACAAACAGCTTGTCACCCTTTAGCGATTTGCCGAGCATATCAATAAAGGCACGCGCACGAGCATTGGGCGTGCGGCTTTCAGGATAGGCCAGATGGATCGGCAGAACGCCGCCAGTCCATTGTGGCAGCAGCCGCCACAACTTTCCCTGCTTGATCGCGTCTTGCACCAGCCATAGTGGCACCAGGCCAATCCCCGCACTTTCTACCAATGCTGCAAGCACCGCCTCCGAGCTATCGCTGCGCAGCCGCGCGTCCGGCACGATCTCGCGGATCTCTGCGCCGCGTTCCAGCCGCCAATTATCATGCACCATGTCCGGCCCGATAAAGACCACTGCTGGCAATCCGGCGATCTGGTCAATGCGGCGCGGTGTGCCGTGGTCTCGGATCAGCTCGGGCGAGCCGCATAACACCAACGGGACATCGCCAAGCTTGCGCGCACGATCGCTGCGGCGGCGCGGGAACCCGACGGATAGCGCGACATCGATCCCGCTTTCAACCAGGTCGACCGGCTGGTCAGACAACAGAAGATCGGCCTCGATATCGGGATGCTTTTCAAGAAAGCGGCACAACAGCGGTGCCAGCACGACCCGGCCCAATGATACAGGCGCGAAGATTCGCAATCGGCCCGAGAGCGCTCGGGCGCGCGCACCCACCGATTGTTCGGCATCATCGACCAGCCGTAAAATCTCACGCGCCTTGGCCAGAAATTCCTGCCCCTCATCCGTCAGCGAAAGCGAGCGCGTGGTTCGGCTGATCAGCTTGGAGCCAAGGTAATCCTCCAGCTCTGCCAAGCGCCGGCTGACGGTTGGCTGGCTCTGCTGAAGCTCGCGCGCGACCGCGCTGAAGCTGCCGCGCTCGGCCAGCCGGACAAAAATGCGATAGGCGGCAATGACGTCCATATGACCGTCAATTTATCCAATTTATGGATAAAAGCCACATGAATCATGCAGATTGGGCGAAGGCCCGAAATAACCTACTCAAATCCTAACGGATTCCCGGAGCAATTTGGCGAGCTTTTGGTAAGGTTTCAGGCGGCCGCCATCACGCTTTTGGCATGTTCTGCAACATCATCTGCTATCGTTTCGACCAGTTCTTGCGGCAGATCATGGCCCCACCCTGAGTAGGTCTTGATCCTGGCGCCCGGGATCGCATCGGCTGTCGCTCGGCCACCCTCGACCTTGACCAGCGGATCATCTTCGCCATGCAAAACCAGCGTTGGCGTGGTCACTGATTTCAGGCGCTGGGTCCGGTCACCATCATTGATGATGGCGGCCATCTGGCGGTGCAGGCCAGCCGGATAGACCGACCGGCGAACGCTTTCGATCACGCGCTGGCGTTGAGATTCCGGATCAGGGCGATAGCCCGGGCTGCCGATGGCGTTGGAGATTTTGATGCCGTGTTCGACCAGCACATGCTCATCCATCGATTCTGGCGGATTGGCGAGCGGCTCGATCGCGGCCTTGTCTGCCTGAGGTAGTTTCGGATTGCCTGTGGTTGAAAAGATCGACGTAAAGCTGAGCAAACGGTGCCCGTGTTCGACCGCCATCAGCTGGCCGATCATTCCGCCCATAGACGCGCCGACCACATGGGCTTTATCAATGCCGAGCGCGTCCAGTACGCCCACTCCATCCGCCGCCATATCTGAAAGTGTGTAAGGGACTCTGGGCGGAAAACCGAAACGGGTGCGGATCACATGCCACATCACGCCGGGCACTTTCTCGCCTTCGAATTTCTGGCTTAGGCCAATGTCGCGATTGTCATAGCGGATCACGTAAAATCCGCGGTCCGCCAGCGCCTGAACAAACTCGATCGGCCACAATGTCATCTGCGCGCCCAAACCCATCACCAACAGAATCGGCGGATTGGCGGGATCGCCATGCGTATCGTATTCGAGGGTGAGGCCGTTGGCGGTGACTTGAGGCATTAGTGAGGCTCCCTGATTGTTTGATCGTGCTTGTGTCGCAGCGCGGCGACCCGCGCAAGTGCTCAAACAATCATCCACGCAAACCAAAGCGGCAGACCCGTGAAGGCCTGCCGCTCGCGTCAAGGAACCCGTGGGCCCCTAAATTTCGGGTCCGAAGCAGAACCCGATTAAAGCCCGAAGCTGATGACCCCGCGTTCGCTGTCAGCCTGAGCCATGCGGACTTTTTCCGATTTCGCCAGGGCCTTGGCGAGCTTGCTGTAAGTCACCTCATCGTCAGCAAAGATGATGTTCGCCTGGAACGTTTGCGACGAGGCATCGGCGACCGGCGCTTCGGCCAGTTGCGACAGACCGCTTACGGCACGCTTGGCAACCAGATCCGTGCGAATGTCACCGGAACCGTTCAGTACTTCGATGTCACCTGCCTTGCCCGATGCATCCAAAGTGAAACGAAGCTGCACAATGCCGCTCACCGGATCGGTGCGTGTTTGCTTGGTCGCGGTGGCCAGGCGGCGATCGAGCGATCTGCCGACAGCCTGTTGCCATTCCAGCATCGCGCTTTCGGATTCAACGACAATGGTGCCTTGCTCGCTAGCAATTGCGGGGGAGAATGCCGCGATACTCAACGCGGCAGCGAGTGTGGTTGTCATAAGAGTTTTCATTAGATCATCCTCAATAAAATTCGCATGGATGATCGGCCATTTGACCAAGGCCAGCGAGCACAGTCCCTACACTCGTGCCGCGGTTGAATTGGTCGATCAGGAAGCAAGGCCGCTCGGGGTATTGCGGGGGTTTGCGAACCTCGCTTCCTGTTTATGAAAATGACGTCTGCAGCCGAATTCTCAATCGATGTTCGGCGAGCGGCTGCGCATTTCGGATCGATAGCAAGACCATCCGATGAACGGCATATCGGCTTCGATCAGCGGGAAAATGCTCAGGGCACAAGCACCGTATCGCGTGCTTCCTTGAGTGTATCGGGATAGTCGAGCGTGTAGTGAAGGCCGCGGCTCTCATGCCGCCGCAGCGCGCTGGTGACAATAAGTTCGGCCGCTTTCAGCAGGTTACGCAGTTCGATCAGATCGGTCGTTACGACAAAGCTGCCGTAATAATCCTCAACCTCGTCTTGCAGCATCCGGATCCGGTTGGCCGCACGCTCCAGCCGCTTTGTGGTGCGGACAATCCCGACATAATTCCACATGAAGCGGCGGATTTCAGTCCAGTTCTGCTTGATCACAACCTGCTCGTCCGAATCCGAAACGCGGGTCGCGTCCCAATCCTTGATTGCGGGCGGAGTATCGAGAGCATCCCAGTTTTCCAGGATATCCTTCGCAGCGGCTTCGCCGAAAACGAAGCACTCGAGCAAAGAATTGGATGCAAGACGGTTCGCGCCGTGCAAGCCGCTTTCCGTGCATTCGCCAGCCGCCCACAGGCCCGGCAAGTCGGTTCGCGCATCCAGCCCGACCAGCACACCGCCACAGGTATAGTGCTGCGCCGGCACAACCGGGATCGGCTGCTTGGTCATATCGATGCCAAGGCCCATCAGCTTGTCATAGATTGTCGGGAAATGCTCGCGCACGAATTCGGGCGGCTGGTGGCTGATGTCGAGATGGACATAGTCGAGGCCATAGCGCTTGATCTGGTCATCGATCGCCCGCGCCACCACATCGCGCGGGGCCAGCTCCATCCGCTCCGGATCGTAATCCGCCATGAATCGGTGCCCCGTTTCCGGGTGCAACAAATGCCCGCCCTCGCCGCGCACCGCTTCTGTGATGAGGAAATTCTTGACCTCGAGGTTGTACAGGCACGTCGGGTGAAACTGCATCATCTCCATATTGGAAACACGGCATCCCGCACGCCAAGCCATTGCGATCCCGTCCCCCGTGGCGCCGCGCGGGGCGGTAGAGAACAGGTAACAGCGCCCAGCGCCACCCGCCGCCAGCACGGTTGCCTTGGCGACATGTTTCTCGACCTCGCCGGTCGCTTCATTCAGCGCATAGGCGCCCCAAACCCGGCCGCCACCAGAGAAACGCTCTGCATTGCGCCCTGTAATCAGGTCGATACAACTTCGCCCGGGCAACATGGTGATATTGGGGTTGGCCTCAGCTGCCTTGAGCAAAGCGGACTGAACGGCCCAGCCTGTCGCATCATTGACATGTACAATCCGGCGATGACTGTGCCCGCCTTCGCGCGTCAGGTGCAAGTCTTCGCCTTCGCTGTTGAAAGGCACGCCCAGCTCGACCAGCCTTTGAATCGATTGCGGCGCATTCTCGATCACGAACTCGACTGTTTCGCGGCGGTTTAGGCCGGCGCCAGCCACCATAGTGTCACGGATGTGGTTTTCGAACGTGTCGCCTGCATCGAGCACGGCAGCGATGCCACCCTGCGCCCAGGCCGTGCTGCCACCGGTGAGCGAACCCTTGGCTAGCACAAGCACTTTCTTCGTTTCAGCCAGCGCCAATGCGGCAGTTAGCCCGGCGGCGCCGGAACCGATGATCAGGACATCGTGCTTGACCGCATTCATGTGTCAGAACTCGTCAATTGGACAAACACATCCTCAAGGTCCGGCTCGCGCGTTGTCACGTCTTCGATTGTGTAGCCGTGTTCCTGTATCTTCAGGAGAACTTGCCCGGCGCTGGCCTGATCACGGTCATAGGTGACCTCAAGCACACGCGGATCGATCAACTCTGCCTTTGTGAAGCCCGGCTCCATGATCGGGCCGGCCAGATCCCGGTCAACAGTGACCTTTACAATCTTCTCGCGCGCCATCTCGATCAATTCGCGCGTCGGCTTCTTCGCGATCAGCTCGCCATGATTGATGATCGCGATCTGGTCACACAGTTCTTCAGCCTCTTCGAGGTAGTGTGTCGTCAGGACGATCGTCACGCCGTCATTGTTTAACTGCGTGACAAGATCCCACAGCTGCTTGCGCAACTCGACATCGACGCCCGCGGTCGGCTCATCGAGCACCAGAATCGGCGGCGAATGCACCATCGCTTTAGCCACCATCAACCGCCGCTTCATCCCGCCAGAGAGCGTGCGAGCATAGGCATCGCGCTTGTCCGAAAGGCGAACCGCTTCGAGCAATTCCTCGCTGCGGCGCAGCGCCTTCGTGATACCATAGAAACCGCCCTGGTTTTCCAGCACTTCGAACGGCGTAAAGAAAGGATCGAACACGATTTCCTGCGGGACGATACCGATCGAACGGCTGGCATTGCGGCGCTGTTCGTCAATATCAAAGCCCCAGATCTCCGCGCTGCCACTGGTCTTGTTGACCAGGCCCGCCAGAATGTTGATTAGGGTCGACTTACCCGCACCATTGGGGCCCAGCAGGCCGAAAATCTCGCCTTCGGGTACATCAAAGCTCACGCCTTTCAATGCTTCCTTGCCCGGTTGGCCTTTGGCCCCGGCATAGGTTTTCTTGATATCGCGGATCGAAATGGCTGGTGGTGTGATCATCGGTTAAGCGCCCTAAGACCTTATGCCGAGTCTGCAAAGGGGTGAGGTGCACCGTTGCGAATCTGACGGTTCCGCATTATCGGCAAAGACCATGAGCATAGACACACCAGAAGTGATCACTGTCGAGACCAAGCGCGTCAGCTGTGACGGAGCAAGCGCGATTCGCGGAGGCGCCAATTATCGCCCTGCTGCACTCGGCCATCCGAAGATTTATCTCGAGATTGACGAGCATGGATATGTCGATTGCGGTTATTGTGACAGGCGGTTTGTATTGAAGGGCGGGCCGGCCGATGGTGCTGACCATTCGCAGCTGCCCGACATCTCGGAGGGGGCAAGTCCCCAATAGTCTTGCGCTTCGCGCGGCTCATCGCGGGTTCATCAAGGGCTGATACCTTACGGATTCCTGATGGGAGACTCCCGCGTTAGGAGAGAAGCCATGACTGAACTGTTCCGACCTGCATTGCTTTCCGCTGCTTCGCTTGCCTTGCTCGCTGCGCCAACATTGGCGCAAGACGGGGAACAGGCTGATGAAGAGCAAACCGAACAAACCGAAGGCGAGAAGGAGCTGGAAAAGCTTCTCGAAGGCCGTGTAGCGGGCGAGCCGACATCATGCATTCGTACGCCCCCGAATGACCGAGTGCGGGTCATTGATGACACCGCGATTGTGTATGGCCGTGGAAAGACGATCTACGTCAATCGCACCTCTCGCCCCTCAGACATCGATGATCGCGACACAATGGTCATACGCCGCTTCAGCGGTTCGCAACTCTGCAAGACCGACATTGTCACAACGATTGATCGCGGCAGCCAGATGTTCTCCGGTGTGATTTTCCTCAGCGAATTTGTGCCCTACACCAGGGTGGAAACAAACGCTGCTGCGGAAGGCAGCTGACTGATCGCGCTTCGTCCTGCTCTCTGGCGGGTCCAGCGAGTATGCGTGGAAGCCGGTCAGCCTGCAGCCGCGTAGCCATTCATCCGCGCTAGGATATCCTCCGCCTGCTGCATGATCCCGTCGATCAATTCCTTGCAGGTCGGGATATCATTGATGAGGCCCGCGACCATGCCGCAAGACCACGCGCCTGCGTCCATATCGCCTTCCATCATGATCCGCGGATAGACGCCAGCGACTTGTTCGATGATGTCTTCGAACTTGAGATCGGCGCCCTTTTCCTTCTCGATCCGCAGCAGTTCTTCCACCGCATCATTGGTCATTACGCGTTCGGTATTGCGCAGCGGACGCATCACCAGCCGCGTGTCAAGTTCGCTCGCGGCAACAATGGCCTTCTTCACATTCTCATGCACCGGCGCTTCCTTGGTCGCGATAAAGCGCGTGCCCATATTCATGCCCTGCGCACCCAATGCGAGCGATGCAACAAGGCTGCGCCCGTCCGCCATACCGCCCGAGGAAACGAACGGGATTTCCAGCTCGTCCGCTGCGCGCGGCAGCAGGATGAAGTTCGGGATATCGTCTTCACCCGGATGGCCGCCGCATTCGAACCCGTCGACAGAGACTGCATCGCAGCCGATGCTTTGCGCTTTCAAGGCGTGCCGCACCGCGGTGCATTTGTGGATCACCTTGATCCCGGCATCCTTCAGATAGGGCAACACCTGCACCGGATTGTTGCCTGCGGTCTCCACCACCGTAACGCCGCCTTCGATGATCGCCTTGATAATCGCCGGGTAATCGGGCGCATTCACAGTCGGAAGAAAAGTCACATTCACGCCAATAGGCTTGTCGGTCATATCCTTGCACCGCGCGATTTCGTTCGCGAGATCGCCGGGCGTCTTTTGCGTCAGCGCGGTGATGATACCAAGCCCGCCCGCATTGGAAACTGCCGCCGCCATTTCAGCAAAACCGACATAGTGCATGCCGCCCTGAATAATCGGATGCTGGATGCCGAACATTTCTGTGATGGCGGTTTTCATTTTTTCCTTCTCCCTTGCGAAGATCACTTGCGTCAGGTCGCATACGACCCATTTCAATTTCGAACCTATCCATAAAGGCACCACGCCGCGTGACAAGAAAGAGATTGCATTATGCCTTCAATCCAAGCTCCCATCGACTCGCCGTTCGGGTACCGATCGACTGCGATGGAGGTGGTCGCTGGCATTGATTTTAGCGGCAAGCACGCGGTTGTGACTGGTGGCTACTCAGGGATTGGGACCGAGACGGTGCGCGCACTGGCGGCGGCAGGGGCCGAAGTGATCGTGGGTGCGCGCCGGCCGGAAACCGCGCAGGAAGTGTTAGACGATCTTGAAGGCAATATCGAGATTCTGCCGCTCGACCTGTCAGATCCTCAATCGATTGATACCTTCGCCCGTTCAGTTGGCGAGCGCACAGATGCACTCGATTTCCTGATCAACAATGCTGCGATCATGGCGAGCCCGCTGCAGCGTGATGCACGCGGATATGAGATGCAGTTTGCGACCAACCACCTGGGGCATTTTCAGCTAACCGCGCGGCTGTGGCCATTGCTGAAGAAAGCGGGGGCGGCGCGCGTTGTTGCGCTATCTTCGGTTGGGCACAGGCTGAACGGGCTTGACCTTGACGATCCGAATTGGGAGCGGCGCGAGTACGAGAAATGGCCTGCATATGGGCAAGCCAAGAGCGCGAACGCATTGTTTGCTTTGCAGCTAGACAAGCTGGCGAAATCGCATGGTGTGCGCAGTTTCTCGCTTCATCCCGGCGCAATTGCCACCCCGCTTCAGCGTCATCTGACGATGGAAGAGCAAACCGCGATGGGCTGGTATGATGCCGAAGGCAACGTCAACGAGCTCTTCAAGTCAACCGAAGAAGGCGCTTCTACGACCGTTTGGTGCGCCACCTCGCCGCAGCTTGATGGCATGGGCGGAGTGTATTGCGAGGATTGCAATATTGCGGCGCCCTCCGACCCGGGTGTGCGCGGGAAAGGCGTCGATCCCCATGTCCGCGACGAGGGGCTGGCAGAAGCGCTGTGGGCGAAGAGCGAAGAACTGACCGGGGTGACTTTCAGGCCCTGATGTGGGCGGAATCCGTGTGCTCAAACGCGCGGCTAATCGAGTGCAAGGTTGCCGGCCCTCTTGCCCGTTGCGCAGTCGTCGCTTGCAAAGCAGTTCGCGCAATCGGGCTGGCGGGGGCGGCAAAGGGTCTGGCCGAGTTTTTTCAGCAACAGATGATGCTCGTCCATATCCTCAGCTGACCACTCTTCGGGCAGGATCGGCATCAGCACATCATAGGTTTTCGCTGTATCCGCCTTGGCCGGAACAATTCCCATGCGCTGCATGATGCGGCGGTGATGCCCGTCGATCACCATGGCTTTGCGATTGAAGGCGGAGGCATTCATCACCCCGGCGGAGTTCTTGCGCGCGACACCGGGCAATCGCTCCAGCCAGGCAAGCGCATCTTCCAACGGCAAATTACCCAGGTGGCGCAAGTCCACCGCGCCGCGCTCAGCGATAATCGCGCCCAGACAAGCCTTAAGCCGCTTTGCCGCAACGGATGGAAAGGTCTGGCGCTTCAGCCGCGTTTCCAGCTCCTCGACCGGAACACCCGCAACTGCTTCCCAGCTGCCATACTCAGCCAGCAAGCCGTCGGTGGAGGCATTGCTGGCTGCCGTCTTTGTCTGCGCGCCGATCACGCCATGCACCAACACCCACTCAGGGCTGCGGCGCTTTTCCGGTGGGCGAATGATCCGCCCGAACACAGCGATCATGCTGGCCTGTAAGCGGCGCAGAATTTCGGTGCGGGGATCAGAGCCGAGGGGGAGTCGCATGTTACGCTTTGCCGACCTTGTCTTTCCAAAATAAGCCGTCAAAAGCGCCCTTCGCGCAGCGATAGAAAATCGGCAACCAACCTATCGCTTTGTCCATATCCGCCATAGTTGGCGGATTGAGAACAGGATCGCAACACGATGTATTCGTCATTTCCCCGCGAGCTCATCTGGAGACTGGCAAGCACCATTGCTCTGTTCATGATGTTGGCGGCCCCTGGCACCGCAAGTGCGGAGGAGGAGCGTGCGCAGTTCGTGATTGGCGAGCAACACGTAGTCCAGTCCGAGATTCTTGGCGCTGAAAGGAGTGTATGGATCAGAGTTCCGGCGTCCTATGCGAGCAGCAAAGATTATCGCCGCTATCCAGTGCTTTATGTGCTGGATGGCAATCTGTTCTTCCACCCATTCACCGGGGTAGTTCGGCAGCTAAGCACAGATGTGACGCCACTCATCCCGGAAATGATCGTCGTCGGAATCGACAGTCTTGATCGGCTGAATGATTCTACGCCAACACAATCGCTGATTGGGCCCGATGGCAAAGATTCGCCAGTTTGGCAGGCGAGCGGCGGAGCCGAAATGTTTCAGCACTTTTTGGAAGCCGAGCTAATCCCCTATGTCGACAGGGAATTCTCGACCAGCGACTATCGGATATTGGCTGGCTATTCGCTGACGGGTTTGCCCGTCGCGCACAACCTACTGACACGCCCTGATGTGTTCGACAGCCATATTGTGCTTGATGGTTCGATCTGGTGGGATCAGTTTTATATCCTCGATCTTGCGCATCAAAGCATCGCGGAAGAGACCTTCAACCATAATCAGCTTGTCGTCGTGACGACTGAGCAACGTTATCCGGCACCCTACATAACGGTGGAGGCCGGCGGGCGCGAATTGGTCAACCTTTTGCATGATGCTGCGCCAACCGGCCTCAGAATCTCGCACATTGAGCTAGAGAAAGAGACTCATCACAACCTCGCAACCATCGGCCTCTATCGCGCTCTGACCCAAGTGTTTGAAGGGCATATGATCACGCTGGACCAGCTCTATGCACGACCTGATGAGATCGAGCCGAAGTTTGATGCCCTGTCAGCGCGCCTCGGCACAAGGATCGCACCGCCCGAAGGCGTGCTGAATTTCTTCGGATACCAATTCTTACGCAATCTGCCCGAGCAAGAGCCGGACAAAGCCATTCTCTATTTCAGCATGAATACACGTTTCTATCCGCGATCGCCGAATGCCTGGGCGAGCTTAGGCCAAGCCTATCAGGATACAGGCCAGATAGGGGAGGCATATCGGGCGTTCAGCGAAGCATTGCGGCTTGACCCGAACAATCGGAAAGCAAGCGAGGGATTGGCGGGGATCAGTCCCGAAGGGTAATTGCATGAATTTTCGGCTAAATTGCCACTTCTTCACTTGCCAGCATTATCGAAATGGCTGCAAAACTTAATTTCAAGGAGTGCAATTGATGGGCGCGACACAAGGTGAGGCAGCAAGCGGGGCTTTCAGGGTCAATTCTCTCTCTGGTCTGGACGAGGCCAGCGCGGCGGAAGGGAAAGTGGTCTGGGACTGGCCGCGATCCTTGTGGAATACAGGCATGTTTGGTGGGGCGATCACCCTAGGACCGATGTTCTTCAATTGGAACGCGCTTGCAGTCTTTCTGGTACTGTCCGGTATCACGCTCTGCGCTGGTCATTCGGTTGGCTTTCATCGCCGAATGATCCACCGCAGTTTTGATTGCCCGAAATGGGTTGAAAGGGTTCTCATCTATGCGGGGACACTTGTGGGAATGGGTGGGCCGATTTGGACAGTGCGCCTGCACGACACACGAGATTGGGCTCAACGCCAATCGGACTGCCATTGGTTCTTAAAGCACGGGAAGCCCTTCCTGCTCGAAGGGTTCTATTACCTGAATTTCAAACTCATTCTGGACCGTCCCCCTCATTTTGATCCGGGCGCCGAGGTTTCAGACGACTGATTCATCGTCTTCATGCAAAGAACATGGATGTTGCAGCAATTGCCGTTAGCGGCATTGCTCTTTGCCTTGGGTGGTTGGCCTTGGGTTGTCTGGGGAATATTTGTGAGGGTGGCCGCATGCGTTTCAATGCATTGGTGCATTTCGTATCTAGCGCATACAGGTGAGCCAGATGACTGGTCTGTTGATGGCGCGGCGATCCAAGCATCAAATGTGGGATGGTTGGCGATTCCGACCATGGGGGAGAGCTGGCACGGAAATCATCATGCTTTTCCTGCCAGTGCACGCCATGGCCTATATAACGGGCAAATCGATATAGGTTATCGGTTTATCCAGTTCTTGGAGCTTTGCGGCCTCGCTTCCAATATTAAGCTGCCTCACAAGCTACCACCAAGATCGGGTATCACGCCCGTGAGTGAAAGGGCGCTTAGCGTAGCAGCCGAAGGTCAAGCCGAGTTATCTCAAACGTGAGGTCTGCTCACTCCCACTCGATCGTGCCCGGCGGCTTTGACGTGTAGTCGTAGACCACGCGGTTGATGCCCTGAACTTCGTTGACGATGCGCGTTGCGCACTGGGTCAGGAAGCTCGCGTCGAAGGGATAGACATCGGCGGTCATGCCATCGGTGCTGGTCACGGCCCGAAGCCCGCACACGCTGTCATAGGTGCGTCCGTCGCCCATCACGCCGACGGTCTTGACCGGCAGCAGCACCGCAAACGCCTGCCAGATCGCATCATAGAGACCCGCATTGCGGATTTCATCGAGATAGATCGCGTCCGCCTTGCGCAGGATGTCACAGCGTTCCTTGCTGACTTCGCCGGGGATCCGGATCGCGAGGCCCGGCCCGGGGAAGGGATGCCGACCGACGAATTGCTCATTAAGGCCAAGCTCCCGCCCCAGTTCGCGCACTTCATCCTTGAACAATTCGCGCAGCGGCTCGACCAGTTCCATGTTCATGCGTTCAGGCAGGCCGCCTACATTGTGGTGGCTCTTGATTGTGACCGATGGCCCGCCAGTGAAACTGACGCTTTCGATCACGTCAGGGTAAAGCGTGCCTTGCGCGAGGAAGTCTGCGCCGCCCAGCTTGTTCGCCTCTTCCTCGAACACCGCGATGAACTCTGCGCCGATGAATTTGCGCTTCTTCTCTGGATCGGTGACGCCCGCGAGCCCCGCCATGAAGCGTTCCTCTGCGTCCACCACCACCAGCGGAATATTGTAATGATCGCGGAACAGGCTTTCGACCTGCTCGCGCTCATTAAGCCGCAGCAGGCCATGATCGACGAACACGCAGGTCAGTTGATCGCCAATCGCTTCGTGGATCAGGATCGCCGCAACCGAGCTATCGACCCCGCCGGACAATCCGCAGATCACACGGCCATCACCAACCTGTTCGCGGATCTCGGCAACCTTGGTGTCGCGATAGGCGGCCATGGTCCAGTCGCCCGCCAGCCCGCACACCTTGTGCACGAAATTGGCGAGCAGTTTGGCGCCGTCCGGTGTGTGGACCACTTCAGGGTGGAACTGCGTGCCGTAATATTGACGTTCCTCGTCAGCGATAACCGCAAAAGGTGCGCCGTCGCTGGTGGCGACAATTTCGAAGCCCGGCGCAAACTTGGTGACCTTGTCGCCATGGCTCATCCAGACCTGATGGCGTTCGCCTTCGTTCCACAGGCCATCAAACAAGGCGCAGGACTTCGTGACAGTCAGGTAAGCGCGGCCAAACTCACCACCTTCTCCGGTCTCGTGACCGGGTCGAACTTCGCCGCCTAATTGCTGGCTCATAACCTGTTGGCCATAACAGATGCCAAGGATCGGGAGACCGCTATCGAACAACACCTGCGGTGCGCGCGGGCTGTCGTCATCGCAAACACTGGCTGGCGAACCGGACAGGATGATGCCCTTGGGCTTCATCCGGTGGAACGCCTTTTCCGCTTCGCTAAACGGCGCGATCTCGGAATAGACGCCGGCTTCGCGCACGCGGCGCGCAATCAGCTGCGTTACCTGGCTGCCGAAATCGACGATCAGAACCGAGTCTGGGAGGATGGAATCGGGAATGTGCTGTGGGTCCATGTGCGCCGATTAAGGATGCATGCCCGCGCTGGCAAGCGGGCAAGGGCCGACTATTCACGGACGCGGGCAGAAGTGGCTAGCGGCAACCAAGGCAAGCAATGATGCATCGCACGCAAGCATTGTGCGATTCTTCGCAACTGCAGCATATGGAACATTGCAGTGCAACATGAGTATCTATTTGCAACCCGTGCACATCTGCGCGCGGCTTGACCCATTTGGAGATTACACATGCGTATCATTCTTGCTTCTGCTGCTGCCGCTTTGACGCTGGTTGCCACCCCTGCAATTGCCAACACCGAAACCGTTGAAGTTCGCGTGTCGGTTGCCGACCTCGACCTCAACACAGCGGCTGGCCGTACCGCGCTTGAAGAGCGTGTAGCGCGCGAAGCCCGCAAGGTCTGCAAGATCGAAGCTGCATTCGACCGCGCACCTGAGAAAACCGACTGGGACTGCGTGGAAGCCGCCAAGAGCGCCGCTTTGGCCAAGGTCGATCGTGATCAGAACACAGACGTAGCGATGGCGGCTGAGTAAGCCGACTCGCATCAACAGAGAATAAGCTGTCCGGCCTCTGCTCGCACGAGTGGGGGCCGGTTTTGCGTTTGCGAATGGACGGAAATGGCCCCGCCCTGTGTGTTGCATTTCACGCAACACATCTCCGCGTTTTCTCATTTGTGTTTAATGTTGGGCAACATTATTTCACTGGCATCGCGGCGGCCGGAACTCTCTCCCTCCCCCCATCCGGTCGCATGCGAGCCCAAGGTCTTCCGGATCCTCTCCCCCGGAATTCCGCAAGCGCTCTGGCTGGATGACAGGCTCCTGGAGCCGCCCAGCCCTAGGGCAGCGAGCGAGACGCGGTCACCAGTCCCCAATACTTTAAGTGACCGCGTCTCCATCGCACCACTTGTCAGCTCGTATGAATTTTTCGCTGACTGCGTAACCAAACTGCATTGGCCAGCGAACTCCCATTCGACACTGCAACTGCCTGAGCACCCCCTCAGGCACGCGAGGCGCGGCTAGCGTGCGATACTGACCCCTCCCCCTGAACGGACGGTGGTCGCGCCTCCAATCTGCCGCAGAATGTGTGAGTCAGAAAGTCTGGCCGCTCGCGGCGACCCGGTCCCGCAGTTCGGTCTTCAACAGCTTGCCAATATGGCTGCGCGGCATTTCGGTGATGGCTTCGAGTTTCGAAAGCCTTTGCGTCTTTCCAAGCCGCGCGTTGACCGTGCCCAGAATATCCTCGACCTCCTGTGCTGCAACGCCAGGCATCAGCCGCACGAAGCCGTAGGGCGTTTCGCCCCAGCGTTCGGATGGCACTCCGATCACTGCAGCTTCGGCCACGCGCTGGTCCTTCTCCAGCTCGACTTCAAGATCGCTCGGGTAGATGTTGAAGCCGCCAGAGATGATCATGTCCTTGGCGCGGCCAACCAGTTCGACAAAGCCATCCTTATCAACCCGGCCGATATCGCCCATGCGCTGCCACACATCGCCTGTCTCGGGATCGGTCCAGTACCCCTCACGCGTCTTGCCCGGCTGGTTCTTGTAACCGCTCATCATGGTCTGGCTGCGCCCGATCAGATTGCCCGGTGTGCCCGGTGCTACAGGCTTATCACCATCGTCCAGAACCTTCAGCTCGCTGCCCGGTGCCGGCCGCCCCACAGTGTGCAGCTTATCCGGGAATTCATGCGCCGCGAGCAAGCACACCACTCCACCTTCGGTCATGGAATAAATCTCGATCAACCCGCCGGGCATTCGCTTCAGAACTTCGGCTTTCAGTTCGGCTGAGAACGGGGCGCTGGTGCAATATTTCAGTACAAGTGTTGACAGATCGAATTCGTCAAAACGCGGTTCCGCCATCAGCCGCTGATACTGGACAGGGACAAGCATCGTTATCGAGACACCGAACCTTTGCGCGGTCATGAGCCAGCCGATTGTGTTGAATTTTCCCATGACATTGACCGTCCCGCCAGCAAGCAAGACGGGCAAAAACGCGACCATGGTGGTGTTTGAATAGAGCGGCGTCGAAGCGAGCGAGACAACGGGGATGCCAGCCTCCAGATAACTTGATGCAGTGCTCGCAAACTGCCGCCAACGCATCAGATGGGAATGCACAATCCCCTTGGGTATGCCGGTGGTGCCGGAAGAATAGATAATGTTGAACGGGGCTTCCGGAGCCGGCTGCACATCGGGCGCGCGCGTGCCGTCCGGTGCCATCCAGTTGTCGATTTCTTCCAGAGCAATGTGATCAAGTTCCGGCAGGAAATCTTCAGTGAGCTCCGCCGATTTCGCGCCGTCGATAAACAGATGCATCGCGCCGCTGTCGCGCGCCATGCCGATCAGCTGATCTTTCGAAGCACTGGTGGTCAGCGGCGCAGCAACTCCCCCCGCACGCACCGCCGCCAGAAAAACCAGTGCATAGTTGATGCAGCTTGTGCCGAGAATCGCGACTGATTGCCCCTGCTGCAAACCGGTTTCGATGAGCCGTGCGGCCAGCCGCTCAACCTTGTCATGAAGTTCAGCCCAGCTGAGTTCCGACTGTTCGTCGCGCAGCGCGATCTTGTCCGGCTGCTGCTTGGCCCATTGCGCCAGAATATCCGAATAGCTGCCGAATTCCGCCTTCAGTTTTTCCAGCACGCAATCACTCTCCTCAACGCAAATCCCATGGCTTAATCACTTTGGTTGCCTAAGGGCTAAATCAGGCCATGTCGAGCAAACGCGCAAGCGGTGGAAAAGCCCCGACCATAGCGCACCAGAGCTTGGGTTTTGCCCCTTCAACGCCTATATGATGGCTATGTCAGAAACACCCGAAAATACCCCGGAAAAAACCGTCCAGATGGGCGAGTATGGTGCCGATTCTATCAAGGTACTCAAAGGCCTGGATGCCGTGCGCAAGCGCCCAGGCATGTATATCGGCGATACCGATGACGGCTCCGGCTTGCATCATATGGTGTTCGAGGTCTCCGACAATGCCATTGACGAGGCACTGGCGGGCCATTGCGACCTGGTTCTGATCGAACTCAACCCTGATGGCAGCGTCTCAGTCGAAGACAATGGGCGCGGCATCCCTGTGGGCATGCACAAGGAAGAGGGCGTGTCCGCAGCCGAAGTCATCATGACGCAGCTGCACGCGGGCGGTAAGTTTGAAAACACGTCGGACGACAATGCCTATAAGGTCTCAGGCGGCCTGCACGGCGTAGGTGTCTCTGTTGTAAACGCGCTCAGCGAATGGCTGGAGCTGACTATCTGGCGGGAAGGCAAAGAACATTGGATGCGCTTTGAGCACGGCGATGCCGTGAATTCACTGGAGGTGAGAGGTGACGCGCCTCCGGTTGATTCCAACGGAGATAGCAACGGCCTCAAGAAGGGTACGCGGGTCACCTTCATGGCGAGCCATGACACCTTCAAGAATGTGACAGAATTCGATTTTGACAAGCTTGAACACCGCTATCGCGAGCTCGCTTTCCTGAATTCCGGCGTGCGCATTCTGTTGCGCGACAATCGCCACGAAGAGCCGCTTGAGCATGATCTGTTTTACGAAGGCGGTATCGGCGCATTCGTGAAATATCTCGACCGTAACAAGCAACCGCTGGTGGCCGAGCCGATTTCGGTGAGCGCGGAAAAAGATGGCATCGGCATTGATGTCGCGCTGCAGTGGAATGACAGCTATTACGAGAACGTCCTTACCTTCACCAACAATATCCCGCAGCGCGATGGCGGCACGCATTTGGCGGCGTTCCGCGCCGCGCTGACCCGGACGCTTAACAATTACGCGTCGAGTTCCGGCCTGTTGAAGAAGGAAAAGGTCAGCCTGTCGGGCGAAGACATGCGCGAAGGTCTGACCGCAATTGTCAGCGTCAAGCTGCCTGACCCCAAGTTCGGCAGCCAGACCAAGGACAAACTGGTTTCGTCCGAGGTTCGCCAGCCGCTGGAATCGCTGATGGGCGAAAAGATGAGCGAATGGCTCGAAGAAAATCCGAACGATGCCAAGGCGATCATCCAGAAGATCATTGATGCGGCCGCTGCGCGCGAAGCCGCACGCCGGGCGCGCGAAATGAGCCGCAAAGGTGCGATGAGCGTCGCATCGCTACCTGGCAAGCTGGCTGACTGTCAGGAGCGTGACGCGACCAAGGCTGAACTGTTCCTCGTGGAGGGCGACTCCGCGGGCGGCTCAGCCAAACAGGGGCGCGACCGCAAAACGCAGGCCATTCTGCCGCTCAAAGGCAAGATCCTGAACGTCGAGCGCGCCCGGTTTGACCGGATCATCAGTTCTAAAGAAGTCGGAACCCTGATCCAGGCGATGGGCACCGGTATCCGCGACGAGTTCAATCTTGAAAAGCTGCGTTATCACAAGATCGTGATCATGACGGACGCCGATGTCGACGGCGCGCACATCCGGACCTTGCTGCTTACATTCTTCCATCGCCAGATGCCGGAGATTGTAAAGGCAGGGCACCTCTTCATCGCGCAGCCGCCGCTTTACAAGGTGAGCAAGGGCCGCAGCGAAGTCTATCTGAAGGATAATGCCGCGCTCGATCGTTATCTGGTCGACGCAGGTCTGTCCGGTCGCGTGCTCGAGACAGCCGGCGGTTCGCGATCAGGCGAAGATTTGCGCGGCCTCGTTGAGCATGCGCTGCGTTTTCGCAACCTGCTCGCCTTTGTGCCGCGCCGCTATGACATTGCGATTATCGAGCAGATGGCGCTGTCGGGCGCGCTCGACCCGTCGCTTGATCGCGAGACGCGGATCAAAGCGCTGGAGTTTACCGCGCGGCGGATTGGTCTGGGCGACAAGGAGGCCAAATGGTCTGCTTACATTGGCGAAGACGGCAATGTTCGTTTCGAACGATTGTGGCGCGGTGTAACCGACGTACACGAAATCGAGGCCAAGTTCCTTGTCAGCGCGGAGGCGCACAAGCTGCACGCCCTCGCCGGAAGCGAGGCGGAAACCTATGCGCAGCCCGCATTCCTCGTGAAGACGTCGGTTGAAGCGGACACAGTGCCTGACGACGACACGCAGGAGGACGAGGCGCCCGTTGTCAGCAGCGAAGACGGCATCATGCGGCCAACGCAATTGCTTGATGCCGTGCTTGCCGTGGGCCGCAAGGGTCTTTCGATTGCGCGCTACAAGGGCTTGGGCGAAATGAATGCCGAACAGCTTTGGGAAACCACGCTCGATCCAGAAGCGCGTATATTGCTGCAAGTGAAAGTCGAAGACGCCGATGTGACCGACGAGATATTTACCCGCCTGATGGGCGACGTGGTTGAGCCGCGGCGCGAATTCATCCAGGATAATGCGTTGAACGTCGCCAACCTGGACGTTTGATCAAGGAGCACACATCCCGCATGCCGCAAGACCCCGAAGCTGACAGCTACGAACATCTTGGCTTCCTGCTGCTGCTGGGCATGCTGACGGTTGGCGTCGTCTTTGTGGTCTGGCCATTTGCAACACCGCTGCTGTGGGCAGCGTTGGCGGCGATCATGTTCCAGCCGCTGTTCCAATGGTTTCTCGTCCGGCTCGCCAATGGCCCCAATAAAGCTGCGATTGCAACGCTGTTGTTCATCACTTTTGTCGTTCTTTTGCCCGGGTTCTTCATTGGCAGCATGATTGTCGAACAGGCAGCAGGCGTCGTGCGCGCGTTCCAGCAAGGCGATTTGGACGTTGCCTCTTGGGGCGACCAGATTCTTGGCGCGTTGCCAGCTGTCATTCGCGAACAAATGGACGCATACGGACTGGCTGACTTACAGGACGTGCAAGCACGCGCGCAGGAGCTTTTAACCGAAAGCGCCGGTTTGATCGCGCAACAAGCCATTGCCATTGGCGGCGGAGTGTTCAGTTTTGTCCTGTCTTTCCTGATGGGGCTTTACGTCGCTTACTTCCTGCTGCGCGATGGCAAGAAGATCGGCGAAGCGATCCAGCGCGGGCTCCCACTGGATAATTCGATTGCCGCAAAGCTGGCTGAGCGGTTCCTGCTGATTGTGCGCGCAACGATCAAGGGATCGGTGGTGGTAGGCTTGGTTCAAGGCGGATTGGGCGCAATAACATTCTGGATCGTCGGGATCGAGGCCGCCTTGCTGCTCGGCTTGCTGATGGCGATATTTTCGCTTCTGCCAGCAGTCGGAACGGGCATCGTCTGGGTGCCAATGTCGATCTATCTTCTTGCAGCAGGGTACATCTGGGAAGGCGTGTTTGTGATTGTCTCAGGCGTGGCCGTGATAGGTATGGCGGACAATGTTCTGCGCCCGATTCTGGTAGGCCGGGATACCGGAATCCCTGACTGGATCATCCTAGTCACGACACTGGGTGGCATCGCGACTATGGGCCTGTCCGGCGTGGTGCTTGGCCCGCTGCTCGCCGGGCTCTTCCTGGCCGGGTGGGGCATCGCGCAGGAATATTTGCTGCACCACAATTCACCACCAGCAGAAAGCTGAGCGCAGCGCGATGCACCGCGTAGCGCCGGGGTCGCAAGCTGAACAAGTCGGACGCTTGCTGATTGCCGCGGTGCTGGTGGTGTTCGCCCCGCTACTGCCCTTTGGCAATTATCTGATCTACCCGTTCATGATCCTGGGCACGTGGTTTCACGAAATGGGTCATGGGCTAACCGCAATTATATTCGGCTATGACTTCGAGCGGCTGATCATCTATTCAACCGGATCGGGTGTCGCAGAAAGCAGCATGCCCGCAGACGCCTCGCGCTTCTCGCGCGCAATGATCGCAGCAGGCGGGCCCTTGGGGCCCAGTTTCATTGGATCGGCGCTCATCCTGGCCAGCGCGAAAACCCGACTGTGGCGCCCCGCACTGATCACGCTCTCATTGATCATCACAATCTCGACAGTGATTTGGGTGCGTTCGACCACTGGCTGGATCGTGTTGCCCGCAATCGCGGTCGGGTTGGCCTTGCTCGCATGGAAAGCAAGCGCTGGCTGGGTGCGGTTTACGCTGCAATTCCTCGGCATGCTGGCAGCGCTGAGCATGTTCATGAGCTGGGACTATCTGTTCATGGAGCAAGCCAACATAGGCGTGCAGTTAATCCTGTCAGACACAGGTGCGATCGAGGCAAATCTGTTGCTGCCGCACTGGTTCTGGGCGCTGGCACTGATTGCCGCAGCCACGCTGATGATCGGCACTAGCCTGAGGTACGCATTGCGCGAAGACGGCAGCGGTATCGGCTGGAGATAACCCTCGGCCAGAGCCGAAATCTCAGGTCGCGATACGCAGTGTGTTCACACCACGCGCTCCGCCGTCTTCGGATGACAGACCGATAAAGATCGTATCGATAATGCGCGCCAGCTTGTCTTCGTTCAGCCGCTCTTCGATGTAAATGAGCCCGTCCGGCATGGTGTAGCTGCTCACCATCTGGTTGATCAGCGAAAGACACTGGTCGATTTCCAGTCCGGCGAAATAACCATCGTGCTGCGCCTGAGCGATAAGTTCCGAAAGATAGTGATCGGCCAGGTCGACAAAGCCGCGCACACGCTCGAAGCGGGCTGCGCCTGCCTCACACATACGAGCAAATGCGGTCGGGTCAGCCCGATAGCGCTCTCTATTTACTGCGAAACGACGGGCAAAGAACTCGTACATCTTGCGGTTCGAGGGAAGATCGCTGCTGACCACTTCTTCCATGATCGCGACATGCGGCTCAAACCACAGTTCCACGGTCGCTTCGAACAAATCATCGTCGCTTTCAAAAAGTTCGTCCAGCTTGCGCCGCGAAATGCGCCCGGTGGCCGCTACATCGGTCAGGCGGATTTCTTCGCCACGCTCTTCGAACAACTCACGCGCAACCAAGGCGGCGTTCCGGCGCGCAACAGGGATTTCTTCAGCAGTCATTGGTGGGGAGGCTCCTCTGCTGCCGTGTTATCTAGACACTGCAGAGCGCCGCTTAAACCCGTTTCATACGAATTCTTTGCAGAATAGCGCGCAAAAACCACACAAGAACTTCAGTTCAGCGCACAATCATCAAGCTTTGCGGTCTTCCGCGATAATCGCGCGAGCTTGCGCTTCGAGCACTTTGAAGCGTTCATTGTTGGGCAGTTTGGCCCGGAACCACGCGGACAATTGCAGCAAGTCTTCCCCGTAATTGCCGGTTGGATAGAATGGCTCGCCAAAGCCGATGACCATGTGTTCATTGTCAGCGATTGCCGGAACAATCGGCACATCGGCTGCCTGTGCGATACGATAGAAACCCGACTTCCAGCTACCGTCGGTTGAGCGCGTACCCTCAACCGCGATCACCAATGCCAATTCGCTGCGTCTTTCGAATTCAGCCTGCATCTGTTCGATAATGCCGCCCGGCGCGCTGCGATCGACCGGTATCCCGCCCATATCGAGCATGAAATTGCGCATGATCCCTTCGAACAGCGTGTGCTTGCCCATGAAATTGGGCTGCACCTGCTCATGCTTGGTCGCGCCGGCAAAAAACACGAAGTCCCAGTTGGACGTATGCGGTGCGCCAGCGATCACATATTTTTTGATATCCTTGGGCAAATGCCCTTCGATCTTCCAGCCCTTCCACTTGTAAAGGAACAGGATGATCCGGTTCACCAGCCGCGAAAGCAGCGTGACGTTACGGGTTTCATTATGTCGCAATGTTTGGTCTCTCCCCCGCGTGTACCTCTGCCCTCAAACAGGTGAATTACGCAAGCGAAAGGGTGAATGGCTCGTCCATCACATCCTGAACACACCAAACGCTGGCCGCTCGGCAATCGGCGCTTCGAGCGTTGCGGCAAAAGCGAGGCCCAGCACGTCGCGGGTCTGAACCGGATCGATCACGCCGTCATCCCACAGCCGCGCAGTGGCGTAGTACGGATTGCCTTCGTCCTCGTATTTCTGGCGGATCGGGGCCTTGAACGCCTCAGCTTCTTCTTCGCTCCAGCTATCGGCGTCGCGATGGACGGTGGCGAGTACGCTGGCGGCTTGCTCTCCGCCCATCACGCTGATCCGCGCATTGGGCCAGGTAAACAGAAAGCGCGGAGAATAGGCGCGGCCGCACATGCCGTAATTGCCTGCGCCAAAGCTGCCGCCGATCACGACGGTGACCTTGGGCACGGTGGCGGTGGCGACCGCCGTCACCAGCTTCGCGCCATGTTTGGCGATGCCCTCTGCCTCATACTTGCCGCCGACCATGAAGCCGCTGATATTCTGAAGGAACAGCAGTGGGATGCGCCGCTGACACGCCAGTTCGATAAAGTGCGCACCCTTTTGTGCGCTTTCAGAAAACAGCACGCCGTTGTTGGCCAGGATCGCCACCGGCATGCCCCAGATATGCGCGAAGCCGCAGACCAGCGTGCTACCGTAATGCGCTTTGAATTCGTGGAACACGCTGCCGTCGACCAGCCGCGCAATCACTTCCTTCACGTCATAAGGCGCGCGAACGTCTTCTGGCACCAGCGCGTAGAGATCGTCCGCATCGAATTTGGGCGGGCGCGGGTCTTTCAGCGCGACATCCTTTGCCGCAGCCGTGTTCGCGCCGAGCTGGCTCACGATATCGCGCACGATGGTGAGCGCGTGCTCGTCATTCTCAGCAAGATGATCGACCACGCCCGACTTCTTGGCATGAAGGTCGCCGCCGCCCAGATCCTCGGCGCTGATCTCCTCGCCCGTTGCGGCCTTCACCAGCGGCGGCCCGGCAAGGAAAATGGTGCCCTGATTGCGCACGATCACCGTCTCGTCACTCATGGCAGGCACATAAGCCCCGCCCGCTGTGCAGCTGCCCATGACGCAGGCGATCTGCGGGATGCCCAGCGCGCTCATATTGGCCTGGTTGAAGAATATCCGCCCGAAATGCTCGCGATCAGGGAAGACCTCGGCCTGATATGGCAGGTTCGCCCCGCCGCTATCGACGAGATAGATGCACGGCAGGCGGTTCTCCTGCGCGATTTCCTGTGCGCGCAAGTGCTTCTTGACCGTCATCGGGTAGTAGCTGCCGCCCTTCACGGTCGGATCGTTGCACACGATCATCACCTGACGGCCCGAAACGCGGCCAATGCCGCAGATCATGCTCGCGCCAGAGACATCGCCTTCATACATTCCATTCGCAGCGAGTTGGCCGACTTCGAGGAAGGGCGAACCCGGATCGAGCAGGCGTTCGACGCGCTCGCGCGGCAGCAGCTTGCCGCGCGACACATGCCGTTCTCGATGCTTCTCCGGCCCACCCAATGCGGCCTCGGCGACGCTTGCACGCAAACCATCGGCCAGCGCCTTGTTATGATCAAACCGCGCCTTGGCGTCTGGCGCTTCGCGGTCGAGCTTCGAGGTGAGAACAGGTGCGCTCATCCCGCAGCCCCGATCAGTTCGCGCCCGATCAGCATGCGGCGGATCTCGTTCGTGCCCGCGCCGATATCGAGCAGCTTGGCATCGCGCATATAGCGCTCGACCGGCCAGTCGAGCGTGTAGCCCGCGCCGCCCAGCGCTTGCACACTCTCGGCAGCCACGCGGAAGGCGTTCTCCGAAGCCAGCAGGATCGCGCCAGCCGCATCGAAACGCGTCGTCTGGTCATTGTCGCAGGCCTTGGCCACCGCATAGGTGTATGCGCGCGCCGATTGCAGCGCGACATACATGTCCGCCACCTTGGCCTGCATCAGCTGGAAGCTGCCGATGGGTTTGCCGAATTGCTTGCGCTCACGCAGATAGGGAATGACCGTGTCGAGGCACGCCTGCATAATGCCGAGCTGCAACCCAGCCAGCACAACGCGTTCATAGTCCAGCCCGATCATCAGCACACCTACGCCGCCATTCACCGGCCCCATCACTCTGTCTTCAGAGATGTGGCAATCGTCGAACACCAGCTCTGCGGTCGGCGAGCCGCGCATGCCGACCTTCTCGATCTTCTGGCCGATCGAAAAGCCTTCATCGTTCTTCTCGATCAGGAAAGCGGTGATCCCGCGCGATCCGGCCTGTCCATCGGTCTTGGCATAGACCACCAGAGTGTCTGCCTCCGGTGCATTGGTGATCCAGAACTTGGTGCCGTTGAGCACATAGCCGCCCTCAACTGCCTCCGCCTTCAGCTTCATCGAGACAACGTCCGAGCCCGCACCCGCTTCGGACATGGCGAGCGAGCCGACATGCTCGCCGCTGATAAGCCCGGGCAGATATTTCGCCTTCTGTTCCTCATTGCCCCAGCGGCGGATCTGATTGACGCAAAGGTTCGAATGCGCGCCATAGGACAGGCCTAGCGAGGCGGAGGCGCGACTGACTTCTTCAACAGCAATCACATGCTCGAGATAGCCGAGGCCCAGCCCGCCATCTTCCTCATCAACCGTCAGACCATGCAGGCCCAGCTCGCCCATTTGCTGCCACAGCTCTGCGCGCGGGAAATAGTCTTCGCGGTCAATCTTGTCCGCCAGCGGCGCGATTTGCTCGTCGGCAAACCGGCCCACGCTGTCGCGGATCATTTCTGCCGCTTCGCCAAGCTGGAAATCGAAATCGGGTGTGGCACGCATTGTCTGAACTTCTCCTCTTCAATTCCCATAACAGCGCGCGCGGTTTGCGCAAACCGGTTGCAGCTGAAATCATCTGGCAATTGCACGTCGTCTCTTGGCCTTGCCGCTGGCTTTCCCTAGAGTTGTGTCAATCGAGCGGGGCGAGATCATTTCCGACACATTGCCAGATAGCGTGATCCATTTCCGTGCAGTGACGCGGCATTTCGACGATGTCATCGCGGTTGGCGGCGTGGATTTGAACGTCGCGGCCGGATGCTTCGTTGCGCTGGTCGGCGCGTCGGGCTCCGGCAAGTCAACGCTGATGAAAATGGTCAACGGGTTGGAACAACCGACCACTGGCCAGATCATCTTTGCCGGTGAGGATGTATCTACTCAGCCACCAGCAAAGCTGCGCCGGCGCATTGGCTATGTGTTCCAGTCAATCGGCCTGTTCCCGCATATGAATGTGGCCGAGAATATCGGGATCGGCCCGCGCCTGTCAGGGCAAAGGCTTAACGATGGGCGAATTCGCGAACTGCTCGAGCTGGTGGAGCTTGAGGCGGATATGACAAGCCGCATGCCAGACGAGCTTTCAGGCGGCCAGCGCCAGCGTGTCGGCGTGGCTCGCGCGCTGGCGAACGAGCCAGAGCTGCTGCTGATGGACGAGCCGTTCGGCGCGCTTGATCCGATCACGCGTGATGCGTTGGGCGAGCGCGTGCGCGCGCTGCATGATGCCTTGGACCTCACCAGCATCATGGTAACACACGACATGGCCGAAGCTTTACTGCTGGCTGACCGCGTTCTGGTGATGGATGCAGGCCTGATTGTCGCGGACGAAACACCCGCCGCATTGCTGGCCGGCAAAGGCGGAGAGATCGCGCAGGGGTTAGTAGCCGTGCCACGCGCGCAGGCTGAAAAGCTTGCAGCCATGGAACGCGAAGGCAGCAGATCGTGAACGGGTTCTGGGATGCCTTGCTGGGCCTGGGCCCGCAACTTTCTGCGCATATCCTGTTGTCCGCGTCCGCCATCGCATTGGGTATTCTCGTAGCTCTGCCGCTTGCCGTGTGGGCCAGCCGTTCACCGCCGGTGGCGCGTGTCGCCTTGGGTTTTGCAAGTCTTGTTCAAACCATCCCGGCGCTTGCGCTGCTGGCATTGTTCTTCCCGATCCTGCTGAGTCTGCGCGTCATCTTCGGTGAAGGCTTGCCAACCTTGGGCTTTCTGCCCGCGCTGCTTGCACTGACGCTGTATGCCTTGCTGCCGATCCTGCGCAATGCCGTGACTGCGCAAGCCAATCTCGACCCCGGCGTATTGGAAGCCGCGGACGGCGTAGGCATGACCAAATGGCAAAGGCTCAAGCTGGTCGAAGCGCCGCTGTCTGCCCCCTTCATCATGGCGGGTATTCGCACCGCAAGCGTGTGGACCATCGGGGCGGCAACGCTCGCCACCACGATCGGCCAGCCGAGCCTGGGCGATCCGATCTTCGCCGGATTGCAAACGCAGAACTGGGTGCTGGTGCTGGCGGGCTGTTTCGCGTCGGCAGGCCTGGCGCTGATTGCAGATGCTCTGCTGGGCCTGATCGAGCGCGGGATGGCCACACGCCAGCGGGGGCTGGCACTTGGCGGCCTGATAATGGTCATTCTGGGCATCGCTGCGGCGCTGTTTGCGCAATTCGGCGGCGGCGAGCGCGACCGCATCCTGATCGGGGCAAAGGGTTTTTCGGAGCAATATGTGCTCGCGCGGCTGATCGGTCAGCGGCTGGAAGCCGAAGGATATGCTGTCGAATATCGTGACGGGCTGGGTTCAGCCGTGGCGCATAGCGCGGTTTCCAGCGGCGATATCGATCTGCTGGTGGACTACACTGGCACAATCTGGGCCAATCAGATGAAGCGCACCGACAACCCGGCGCGCGAACAGATGTATAATCAAATCTCGGATTGGGAGCGGAAAACAAGCGGCACTGTGGTGCTTGGCCGCATTGGCTTCGAGAATGCCTATGGCCTCGCAGTGCGGCAAGATGTTGCCGGAAGTCGCAACCTGACCTCGATCGCTGATCTGGCCAGTATCGCCCCCCAACTCACAATCGGTGGAGATCCCGAGTTTTTCGAGCGACCCGAATGGATCGCGGTACGCGATGCCTATGGCCTGCGCTTTGGCCAGACCAGGAACTTTGCGCCGACATTCATGTATAACGCGCTCAAATCGGGAGAAGCGGATGTGATCAGCGCCTATACTTCGGACGGGCGCATCGCAGCAGACAATCTGGTGGTGCTGGACGACCCGGCCGGGGCATTTCCGAACTATGACGCGATCCTGCTGGTCAGCCCGGATCGGGCAGCCGATGCCGCGCTACTCTCAGCGCTCACACCCGTCATTGATGCGATCGACGTTGATGCGATGCGTGAAGCCAATTACGCGGTTGACCGCGACTCGGACAAGCTGACTCCAGACGAAGCCGCGCGGATGCTGGCAGCGCGCGTCGGACTTTAGCCAAGGAACCCTGGTGCATCGCCGGGCCAGCCTTTGCCGGCAACGCCCAGCACCTTGAACAACAGCCCCATCTGGTCATCCGCCATCAAGCGATGCCGCTGGCGATCCAGCACCTCAATGTTTCGCGGTGACTTCTTCTTGAGCCCTTCAAAGCGCATCTCTGCCCCCAGTTCAGTGAGCCATTCACCCTGAGTCGAGATGCCAAGCGCGCGGCACCCCTGCCGCTCTGCAACATCACGCAAAGTGCCAAAATCGACATGCGCGGTAATGTCCTTGTCGCCCGGATGCGCAAACACATCGACTTTTCGATGCGCTTTGATTGCTTGCAATGTCGAGCCGGCGCCCAGCTCTTTCGCGCCATAGTCAAAGATCAACGCTGCTCCGCCTTGTGCAGCTAACCGATCTGACAGTTCAGACATGATCGCAGAAGACGCAGCACTGGTTTCCAACAGCGTGCCCTGATTGGCATGTTTCCAGCGCTCCGGCACCGCGGCGTCCATTGGCTTGTCGCCAAAGACAAACGACAGCTTGCCGTCTTCCAATCCAACCATGCGTTCGCGCCAACCCTCTGCCGCGCGCAACAATTGGCGGATCGGCAGCGCGTCGAAGAACTCATTGGCGACAATCAACAGGGGGCCATCCTCTGGCAGGCTGGTCACATCGCTATGATGCTGCACCCCGCGCACCGTACCGCGTTGAATCAGCTGCAAGGCTTCGGAGCCCTCAACAAAGTGGACCTTGGGATTGAGTCCATACCGCCCGGCGGCGCGCAAAGCATCCGACGCGAGCGTTCCGCGACCGGGCCCCAGCTCGACATAGTGTACGTTGTCAGGCCGCCCGGCACGAACCCAGATATCCGCCAGCCACAGCCCGATCAGCTCGCCGAAAACCTGGCTGATTTCCGGCGCGGTGATGAAATCCGCGTCTTCGCCCAAAGGGTCACGGCTGGTGTAATAGCGCGCATTGCTCTCACCCATATATTGAGCAAGACTGATCGGCCCGTTTTCACGGATCAATCGGCAGAACGTATCTGCCAGATCGCCTTGCGGCTTGTCATTCATGCCTGCGCCGGAGTGCTCCCGCCCGAACCCAGCGGGCTGCGCCGAATTGCGTAGAGAATGACAATCAACCCAAGCAGGATCAGCGGTATTGTGAGCCATTGGCCCTGACTAAGCCCCGTTTCGACAACTCGATCTGCCAAATGTTCATCAGGTTCTCGGAAGAATTCGTTAACAAAGCGCGCCGCACTGATCCCGGTAACGAAGATCCCGGTCAGCAAACCCGGGCGGAAACGCGCGCCGGTTTTCCAGAACAGCAATGTCATGACGATCAACAGCAGCAAACCTTCAAGCCCCGCCTGATAGAGCTGGCTTGGGTGGCGCACCACGTCTCCGCCGCCGGGAAAAATCATGCCCCACGAAACGTCTGTTGCGCGGCCCCACAATTCGCCATTGGTGAAATTGGCCAAACGACCCAACAGCATGCCCATCGGTACGCCCACAGACACGTAGTCGGTTACGCGCAGGAAAGAGAGCTTGCCGCGCCAGCTGACCCACATCATCGCCGCCATCACGCCCAACAGCCCGCCATGAAAGCTCATACCGCCGTCCCACAGGCGAAGCAGATCCCAGCTGACAAAGCCTTCGCCATTGAAGCTGGTGAACAATTCCGGGCGGTAAAACGCGGCATAGCCCAGCCGTCCACCCAGGATCACACCCAATGTGCAGTAGAAGAAGAGATCATCGACGTGCCGCTGCGCCATTGGTGCGCCCGGCTGTTTGATCATCTTGGTCACATGCCAGTAAGCAAACAGCACGCCCAGAAGGTAAGCGAGCGAGTAGTATCGCAGAGTAAAAAACCCCAGATCGATACCCTCGGTAAAGCCCAGATTGGCCCAGTAAATCGGGTCGGTAGCAGCGCCAGCGGCAGCGAGTAGTGACAGCACGAAGTGAACCTCTATATAGGTGACACGTCATCCGGACATGCCTGTTTGGATGCTGCTATTGGCACAGCCAGAGAATTGGGGAAACCCCGAAGGCTTTGAGCGTTAGCTTGAAGAACGGGGCTTCGCGGCCGCGGCCCGGATTGAAAAGTGGAGAGAGTACAGAGATGCCTTCAGAGTTGGATATTGCGCTTGAAAACATCATCGGCGAACTGATCAAGGAAGGTCAGCCGTTCGAAACTGTACCCTTTGAACGCAATGGTGTGACCATGCCTGCGTTCAAGTACGCGCCGCCAAGTCTGGCCCATTATTTCGCGCATTTCTGCAATGAGCACAAAGATTTGACATTCTTGGTCGATGGCGACGTTCGGCTGACCTTTGGTCAGGCATGGGCCGCTGCAAGCTGTGTCGCGCATGGGCTGGCAACGCAGCACGGCGTGAAGAAGGGTGATCGCGTAGGCATCGCCGCTCGCAACTCGGCCAACTGGATTATTGCCTATATGGGCATCGTTATGGCGGGTGGCTGCGCCACATTGCTCAACGGTTTCTGGTCTGGAGACGAGTTGGCCTATGGCATCCGCCTGGCCGAATGCGATGTAGTGCTGGCAGATGCGGGCCGCGCCAAGCGACTCGAAGGCACAGACCATTCCGCAAAGCTGGTCTTGATCGATCATGACAGTGCGCCGGCTGAAGGTCTCGCCAATATCTGGTCTGAAGGTGACACAGCGATGGCTATGCTGGCGCAGATCGGCCCCGATGATCACGCCACCATCCTCTACACCTCTGGTTCGACCGGCCAGTCCAAGGGCGCCTATTCAGACCATCGCGGCGTTGTCAGCGGCGTGTTCAGCTATGTCGCGCAAAGTGCGATGGCCAAGGTACTGCTCGAATCGCGCGGCGAAGATGTGAGCACGCAACCATGCGCTTTGATCGCGGTCCCGCTGTTCCACGTAACAGGCGAAGTGCCGCTGTTCCTGCAAAGCTTTGGCATTGCGCGCAAGCTGGTGCTGATGCCCAAATGGGATGCACGCGAGGCGCTTCGGCTGATGGAAGCAGAGAAAGTCACTTACTTCGTCGGCGTTCCGCTGATGAGCTATGAAATTGCAACGCACCCAGAGCGTGAACAATTCGATGTATCAAGCTGTAAGAGCTTTGCCGCTGGCGGCGCGCCGCGCCCGGTCGATCACGTCAACAAGATCAAGGAGGCTTTCCCCGGCGGTTTCCCGCTGCTCGGTTACGGCCTTACAGAAACCAATGCAGTTGGCTGCGGCAATTTCAACGAAAACTACATGGCGAAACCCGGCTCTACCGGCAAAGCCAGCGTGCCATTGGTTGACCTCGCCATTCTGGACAATGATGGCAATCCACGCCCGCAAGGCGAAGTGGACGAGGTTTGCATCCGTTCGGTGGCAAACTTCCTGGGCTATTGGAACAATGAGGAAGCGACCAAGGCCGCTTTCACTGATAACCAGTACTTCCGCACTGGTGACCTGGGCTATCTCGACGAAGACGGATATCTCTTCATCGTCGATCGCAAGAAGGACATCATCATTCGCGGCGGCGAGAATATCTCCTGCATCGAAGTGGAAGAGGCGATCTACGGCCACGATGCGATCGCGGAATGCTCTGTATTCGGCGTTCCCGACGATCGGATGGGCGAAGTGCCAGCGGCCGTATTCTATCAGAAGGGCGGCAGCACGCCTGTAAGCAAGGAAGAGCTGCGCGAATATCTGCTTTCGCGCATCGCACCGTTCAAGGTTCCATTGCCCGAGCATATCTGGGTGTCTGACAAGGCGCTGCCACGCCTGGGCACACAAAAGATCGACAAACGCACGGTTCGCACCATGTTCGCCGGCGAGCTCGTCGACAGCTAGGGACAGCGCTTGAATTCCGTCAAGATACCTCGCCAGCGCGCGATTATCGATCGGCGCAAGACCGCTGAGGCGATCAATGCGTTGGTAGCCGAAAAGGGGGATGCGGCACGCAATGAAATTGTGTCGCTGCTGAAGGATGTGCTCCGTAATGGCCGGGCAGAGATCGCCAAGCGGCTGGCGGAGAATCCTTCTGCCGGGCACGAATGCGTGGCTGCACAGGCACTGCTAATCGATCAGATGCTGCGGCTGGTCAACGACCATGTGATCGAGCATGTTTATCCGGCGGGCAATCGCAGCAGCGCTGAGCGGATCGCGATTCTGGCAGTCGGCGGGTATGGCCGGGCCGAGATGGCGCCGCATTCCGACGTCGACATCGCCTTTATCACGCCAATGAAGCGCGCTGCGTGGTGCGAGCAGGTGATCGAAGCCATGCTCTATTTCCTGTGGGATCTCGGGCTGAAAGTGGGTCAATCGAGCCGCACCGTCGATGAAACCATCCGCATGGCGAAAGAGGATCTGACGATCCGCACCGCGCTTCTGGAAAGCCGCTTCATCTGGGGCGACCGCGCCCTTTACGAAGAAACCGGTCGGCGCTTCTGGGCCGAAGTTGCCAAGGGCAGTGAGCGCCAATTCCTGACGCAGAAACTGGAAGAGCGCGATGCGCGCCACAAGCGGATGGGTGACAGCCGTTATGTGGTCGAGCCCAATATCAAGGAGGGCAAAGGCGGCTTGCGCGATCTGCAAACGCTGTATTGGATCGGCAAGTATGTCCACCGCGTCCGCAGCGCAGCGGAACTGGTTGATGTCGGCTTGCTGACCAAGGCCGAGTACAGCAGTTTTCGCAGAGCCGAGGGCTTCCTGTTGGCCGTGCGCAGCCATATGCACATGATCACTGGCCGGGCTGAAGACCGATTGACCTTCGATCTTCAACGCGAGGTCGCAGCGCGCATGAACTTCGCTGATCGCCCCGGGAAAAGCGCGGTTGAGCGCTTCATGCAATTCTATTTCATTCAGGCGAGGCGCGTAGGGAGCTTGACCGGCGTGTTCCTGGCCCATCTGGACGATGAGTTCGCCAAGAAGCGCGCCCGCAAGGGTTTCTTCGCAGGATGGAACCAGAAGGCGCGGACGCTGAAAGGCTATCGTGTTTTCGGTGGCCGGATTGCTGCCCCGTCAGACGATTGGTTCAAGAAGGACCCGGTGCGTCTGATCGAGGTTTTCCAGCTGGCCGAAGCCAACAGTCTGGAGATACACCCTGACACGATGCGTCAGGCTGATCGTGACAGCACGCTGATCAAGGCGAATATCCGCGAGGATGAGCGCGCCAATGCTCTGTTCGTTGAGTTGCTGGCTGGACGCAACGATCCGGAAACGGTGCTGCGCTGGATGAATGAGGCGGGCGTGTTTGGCCGCTTCGTACCTGACTTTGGCAAGGTCAATGCACAGATGCAGTTCGACATGTATCACCACTATACTGTTGATGAGCACACTATCCGCGCGATTGGATTGCTCTCCAGAATCGAGAAAGGTGAACTGTCAGCGGATCACCCGCGCTCGACCCGGCTGATCCACCGCGTTAACTCAAGGCGTGCGATTTATGTCGCTGTATTGCTCCACGATATTGCCAAGGGGCGCGGCGGAGACCATTCAGTTCTTGGCGCCGAGGTTGCCGAGGAGCTGTGCCCTCGCTTTGGCTTGTCCGAAAACGAGACCGAACTGGTTGCCTGGCTGGTGCGCTATCACCTGCTGATGAGCGCGACCGCGTTCAAGCGCGATCTCACTGACCCCAAGACCATCGAGAATTTCGTAGGCGAAGTGCAAAGCCTTGAGCGACTTCGGAATCTCATGATCCTTACCGCTGTCGACATTCGCGCGGTCGGGCCCGGCACGTGGAACAGCTGGAAGGGTCAGCTGCTCGGCGATCTATACGATGCCGCGCAAGAGCGCTTGCGTCTTGGCCACATGAAACATGGTCGCCAACAGCGTATCTCCGCCAAGCAGGAAGCGGTTGTCGCTCTGTTGGGTGACAAGGCCCATTTGAAGGAAGATGTCGGATCGTTGCTCGACGATTCCTATTGGATTGCCGAGCATGAAGACATGATTACCAGCAATCTGATACAGTATGAGGTCGCCCGCAAGAACGAAGAGCAACTCTCAATCCATTGCGAGTTTGACGCAACGCGCGGCGCGACCTTGGTCAGTGTCATCGCGGCAGACCATCCCGGTCTGTTTTTCCGGATTGCAGGCGGAATCGCGCTTGCAGGAGCGAACATCATCGATGCGCGCATTCACACCACGCGCACCGGCTACGCCGTCGACAACTTCCTGGTACAGGATCCGCATGGGCAGCCCTTTGCAGAGGGCCAACAGTTGGAACGGCTGAAGCGTTCGATCCGCGATGCACTCGCGAACCGGGTCGACCTGGTGCCCAAGCTCGCGGCACGCCCATTGCCAATTACCCGCTCGAGCGCATTCCGAATTGCTCCACGCGTTACCTTTGACAACAATGCATCAGGGCGCTTCACCGTGATCGAAGTCAATGCACGCGACAGGCCCGCGCTGCTCAATCGCCTCGCCCGGGCGCTTTTCGAAAGCAATCTGGTGATCCAGTCCGCGCATGTGACAGCCTATGGCGAGCGTGCGGCTGACACTTTCTATGTGACCGACCTGCTCGGCGCGAAAATCACCGCTGATGATCGCCTCAAGGAGATATCGGATCGGCTGCTGCACGCAGCAAGTGATGCACGTCAGAAACAGCTCGAAGAAGCCTGATACACATTCGTCCGCAATTAGTTGCTTTTCAAGACTATCGCGCTAATGCGCGCCCAGAGGACTAAGAGGAAAGCCCCCCATGAATACCAGATTTGCTTCATTGAAGACGCTTGCCTTGCTTGGAGCCGGCATGGCAATGATTCCAGCCACAGCTTTCGCGCAAGATGCAGAGGAAGAGGAACAGCAACAGACGGGCCGCACCAGTATTGCTGATGCGACCAACGTAATTGTTGTGACCGGCACCAAGACGCAGAATGCTGAAAACGTACAGGACGTGCCGCTCGCAGTCACCGCATTCAACGCAGAAAGCCTCGATGCGCTCAAGGTGCGTGACGTTCAAGGACTGACATATTCGGCACCCAACGTTTCGCTTGACCAGATCGGCACCAGCCGCGGAACAGCGAACTTCTCGATCCGCGGTCTTGGTATCAACAGCTCGATCCCGTCGATCGATCCAACAGTTGGCGTTTTTGTTGATGGCGTTTACCTCGGCTTCAACGGCGGCGTTGTTTTCGACCTGTTCGACCTTGAAAGTGTAGAAATTCTGCGCGGCCCACAGGGCATCCTGTTCGGACGCAACACCACCGGCGGCGCGGTGTTGATCAACACCGGCAACCCGACCGACTATTTGACCGGAAAATTCCGTGCGGCGGTTGATGGACCGCTTGTAGATGGCGGTCGCGGCGGTGCAAACTATACCGTCAGCGGCGTAATTTCAGGTCCGATCGTTGAAGACACGCTGCTGTTCAAGCTGGGCGCATATTACAACAAGGATGAAGGTTACTTCACCAACCTGTTCGATGGCTCAAACCACGGCAAGGCAGAAACCAAAATCCTGCGCGGCGCGCTGGAAGGCCGCTTTGGCGACCTGACACTGACCGGCAAGCTGGACTATTTCACCAGCGATGGCGACGGCCCTTCAGGCCAGAACCGCGGTCTGTTCGAGCGTGACACTTTCGATCTGTCGATCGACGAGCGCGGCAACTACGATAACGAGATCTGGACCGGCTCTTTGACCGCTGAACTGGACATTGGCCCGGGTACACTGACCAATATCTTCGGTTATCGGGATTATTCGGCGACAACACTGGGAGATATCGACAGCCTGCCGTTCTTCGGATTCCACTCTGGTACGGAAACCGAGCAGGATCAGATTTCGAACGAGATCCGCTACGCGATTTCGAATGACAACTTCGACCTGACGATCGGTGGTTTCTATTTCGACCAGTCGATTGCCTACACGGAAACTCGTGATCTGCCGCCGCTCAGCCCGCTGACATTCTATGGCGGTGGTTCGCAGGACCACGAAGTATTGGGCGCGTTTGTGGCAGGTCAGTATTATCTGACATCGGACTTTTCTGTCATCGCCGGCATCCGCTGGAGCCGCGAAGAGAAGAACGCTGGCGTGACATATGTACGTCCGCGTCCGGAATGTTCGGTAGTTGGCGGCACATGCCCAACCAGCGGCACAAACCCGTTCATCCCGACCGAGAATAACGGTTTCGAAGATGGCCGCAGCTGGACCAACTGGTCGCCAAAGTTCGGCTTCCAGTATGAATTCGACGACAGCCAGATCTATGCTCACTGGACCCGCGGATATCGTAGCGGCGGCTACAACTTCCGTATCACCAACGCGACTGTGTTCGAGACTGTCGTTGTACCGGCAACCGGTGGCAATTTCGGCTTCGACGAAGAGCGCGTCGACAATTACGAGATTGGCGGCAAGTTCCAGACGAGCGATGGTGCATTGACCGTAAACGCTGCAGTCTATCTGACCAAGATCGACGACATGCAGCGCGAAGTGAACCAGAGCTCGCCAACTGCCGGCGTGTCACAGTTCATCCTGAACACGGCGGATGCCGAAATTCTTGGCTTCGAAGTTGAAGGGCGGGCACGGGTTACCGACAACCTGATCTTCACGGCGAACCTCGGCATCATCGACGATGACTACAAGAGCGTAGCTTTTGATATCTCGAGCGACGGCGCAATCGACGATGCAGACACCGCTCTGCGTCTGCCACGTGTGCCGGAAGTAACCTGGGGCGTTGGCCTGCTCCATGAGTTGATCTTGCCGAATGGCGCGATCGTCAGCCGTGTGAACTATCAGTTCCGTGACGAGTTTGCCTATACGGACAACAACTTCGGCTGGATCCAGGCTGCAGACAATCTTGATGCCAACATCACATGGGAAACCCCGATGGATGGCCTGTCTGTTTCGATCTACGGCAAGAACCTGCTCGATCAGGTTCAGGCTGGTGGTGACACCCAGCTGCCGTTCGGCGGTCCGCTCAGCAATGGCGTAAACCGTCCGTTCGATGCCTATCCGGCTGGTGGCACACTGTCGCCGCTGTCGAAGGGGCGCCAGATTGGTGCGGAAATGACTTTCGAGTTCTAATTCGCACGAAATCGCAGAGTATCGGAAAGGGCGTCTCTTGCGAGGCGCCCTTTTCTTTTGCGACCTAACCTTGTTCGGTGCCTTGTTCGGCAATCAGGATCAGCGAGATCTGCCTGTCGTCGAAGCAGACAAATCCCCATTCCACGCTCGCGCCCGAAATCGGATTCCACAAGCCGTCGTAACGGTTGGATACAACCGTCAGCGAAGTTCTGTCGAATGCTGCCAACAGGTCTTGCGCGCAGCGAGACGCGGCGGTGGAACCAAGCCATTCCTTTGACGGGTTGGAGATATCGTTGGCGATCGCTTTTGTCAGTTCGCCAATCGCTGAACGCGGACTATCCGCATCGCCCTGCGCATCAAGCAGTTCCCAATTGAAGCCAATTGGTGTGAAACCGAGTTCACTGACGAAAGTGTCGGCAACCGCGGAATGCAGCCCGGCATCAGGCGGCGTCAGGCCATGGTGAAACGAAGTGCGAGCGCCCGTATTCAACCGGGGCAGCCATTCGGCTTCAAACCGCTCCAGCGCCTCGCTCACTGCCCCTGCTTCCAACGCTCACCAAACAGTGCGGTCCCTACACGCACATGGGTCGAGCCCAGCATCACAGCGGTCTCATAATCGCCGCTCATACCCATGCTAAGCTGATCCAGGCCGTTGTCGGCTGCCAGCTTGAACAAAAATGCAAAGAATGGCGCAGGTTCGATGTCGAATGGCGGAATACACATCAGGCCAAGGATCGGGATCTCCGCCGCTTTCGCTTGCTCGATCAACGCAGGCAAATCAGCGATTGCGCAGCCTCCCTTCTGCTCTTCCTCACCAATATTGACCTGAATGAAACACGGCACACGTTTGCCCGCTTTGTCCATCGCTTTGGCAAGTGCTTTCAGCAGGCTGGGGCGATCCAGACCGTGAATACAATCAAAAAGCGCGACTGCTTCGTCCGCCTTGTTGGATTGCAATTGCCCGATCATATGCAGCTCAACATCGGGATAGGATTCGCGCAGCGCCGGCCATTTTTCCTGCGCTTCCTGAACGCGGTTCTCTCCGAAGACGCGGTGCTCGGCCTCCAGAAGTGGCGCGATCTTCTCCGCAGGATGGGTCTTGCTGACCGCAATCAATGTAACGTCATCGGTCTCGCGGCGCGAAGGCTTGCACGCCTTCGCGATATTGGCGCGGACTTCATCGAGGCGAGATGCTGCTTCATTTGCCATGACAGCGCGCTATAGCGTGGCGATGGCGCAGTTCCAGCATCTTCCTGACCTTTGGTTGCTTTCAGACGAACGCAATGACGGCACGCTGGAGAAATCCTTGGCTCGGTTGCCGCGCGTATCAGGCTTTGTTTATCGCCATTACCATTTGGATGACCCGCAGCGTTGGGCCAGGTTTCAGCAGTTAAAGCGCCTGTGCCGCGCGCTTGAACATGTGGTCATTCTGGCTGACAGCACACTAACCGCGCGCGAATGGGGTGCTGACGGTATCTATGGTGCACCGCGATCCCTCTACCCAACGCGAACCGATATGCTGACAATCGCAACTGCGCATGATCTCGAAGAGATTGGGCAAGCGAACCGCGCAAGGGCCGACGCGGTGATGGTTTCACCCGCGTTTGCAACCAATTCACACCCTGAGGCTCCATTTCTTGGACCAAATCGGTTCAGAATGCTCGCGCAGCATGCCGAAATGCCTGTCATCGCGCTGGGAGGTATGAACCAGCGTACGGCGAATCGGCTGAAGTGGCCGCGCTGGGCGGCGATAGATGGGTTGAGCTAGCTTGTTGCGCTGAAATCCCAGCCACCCGCGCCCTCCACCCTTCCACCCGGAGCCTGCCGGGATACAGTCCGGGTGGAAGGGTGGAGGGCGCGGGTGGCAACGGCACGCTACAAAGACACCGGCGCTTGAGGCTCTAAAAACGTTGACCGCGAGTCCTCGAAGATTCATGGTGTGTTCTTGTAGGAGAGATTGCCCCCATGGCTACACGGTCAATGCGCAAAAAAGGACAGGCAGACTGGCGCGCGGCATTCCGTCGCTCGATGCGCCGCGCCGGTCAGATGGCGGGGGCGGGCGGGCTTCTGGTCCTGTTGGTTTTCCTGACCCTGGCGCTGGCAAGCTATACCCAGACTGACCCGTCCGGTTCCACGGCCGCATCAGGCAACGACATTCGCAACTGGATGGGTGCGAGCGGGGCTTGGGCCGCAGACAAGGTGCTGGGCACATTTGGCATAACTTCGGTGCTGCTGCTGCCGCTCATCTACATCGGCGCGCGCGGGCTTTGGCACGAGGTCGAGCACGAAGATGAAGATGAAGGCACCCGGTGGTGGCTGCCGCTCGGCATGCTGCTCGTCGCAATGATGTTGCTCTCAACCTTCCTGTCCTTGATGTTCGAAGGGCCGGACAGCACGCTGCCTGCGCAGATGGGCGGCATTTCGGGCCTATTGGGCGCTAGCGCGGTCAACGCCGTGGCGGACCGTTTTGGCGAAAGCACGTCTGGCTGGGTTACAGGCGGGCTGGTGTTCGCCAGCCTGGCCGGCGGCATTGCACTTACCACGCGCGTATTCGCGATCGACTGGCGCAGCCTGCTGACCTTGCCGGACTTCGCACGCAATCTTCTGCCAGTGCGCAGCACTCGCGAGATCACCGATGAGACAAGCACGCCCAGATCGAAGCGCGCAAAACCGAAGCGGGACCGAGGCGATGCGGAGGTTCTGGCAGATCCTGCACCGCGCCGTACACCGACGATTACCGATCCGACCAAACCGCCCAAGAAAGCCGCACTCGCGAAGGCCAAGCAACGCGATATGTTCGCTAGCTTCGACTTGCCAAGCCTCGATCTGCTCGAGGACATGCCCGAGGACAAAGGCGTCAAGCTGGACAAGATGGCGCTCGAGCGAAACGCGCGCCTGCTTGAGAATGTGCTCGACGATTTCAACGTCAAAGGTGAGATCACCGCGGTGCGCACTGGCCCGGTTGTGACCATGTACGAGCTGGAACCAGCACCCGGCATCAAGGCCAGCCGTGTTGTCGGCCTGGCCGAAGATATTGCCCGTAATATGAGCGCGATCTCCGCCCGCGTTGCGCCGATCCCGGGCAAGACAGTGATGGGCATCGAGCTGCCCAATGCCGAGCGGCAAATGGTGAGCTTTAAAGAGCTTGCCGCTTGCGCAGCCTTTGCGGAAAACAAGGGCACGCTGCCGATTATCCTGGGCAAGGATATCGCTGGCGAGCCCATAGTGGCGGACCTTGCCGCCATGCCGCACTTGTTGGTCGCTGGTACGACCGGTTCGGGTAAGTCGGTGGGCCTCAATGCGATCCTGTTATCGCTGCTGTATCGTTTCACACCGGCCGAATGCCGCTTGATCCTGATCGACCCCAAGGTGCTCGAGCTCAAGAGCTATGATGATATCCCGCATCTGCTCAGCCAGGTTGTGACAGAGCCGCACAAGTCCGTGCGCGCGCTCAAATGGGCGGTCGAGGAGATGGAGCGCCGCTATCGCATGATGAGCAGCGTGAACTCGCGCAATATCAGCGGTTTCAACGAGAAGGTTCGCGCCGCCGCCGCCAAGGGCAAGCCGCTGGGCCGGCGCGTGCAGACCGGTTTCGATCCCGAGACCGGTGAGGAGCTGTTCGAGGAAGAGCAGCTCGATTACGAACCATTGTCGATGATCGTCCTGATCGTGGACGAGCTGGCTGATTTGATGGTGACGGTCGGCAAGGAAATCGAAGTTCTGATCCAGCGCCTTAGCCAGAAATCACGTGCGGCGGGGATTCACCTGATCATGGCAACGCAGCGCCCATCAGTCGATGTCATCACCGGCGTGATCAAGGCGAACCTGCCGACACGGATCAGCTTCAAGGTCACCAGCCGGATCGACAGCCGGACAATTCTAGGCGAGCAGGGCGCCGAGCAGCTGCTTGGCAAAGGCGACATGCTCTACAAGCCCAATACCGGCGCGCTGACCCGCGTCCACGGGCCGTTTGTGAGCGATGATGAAGTCGAAAGGGTGGCGAACTATTGGCGCAGCCAGGGCAAGCCTGAATATGTCGACGCGGTTACCGAGGAGCCGGAAGATGGCGGCGGGCTGAGCTTTGAAGACGAATTCACCGCCAGCGACAATCCCGAAGAGCGCAAGTACCGCCAGGCCTGCCAGATCGTGATCGAGAATCAAAAGGCTTCTGGCTCATGGCTCCAACGCCAGATGGGTGTGGGCTACAACACCGCCGCCAAATGGATCGAGCGGATGGAAAGCGAAGGGCTGGTCGGCCCGGCGAACCATGTCGGCCGCCGCGAAATCTTCCGGGATCAGGATGGCAATCCGATCTGAGGTCAAGAAGGATCGTCATCTTGGGTTAGCTGGGAGTCTTGCCATTGCTTGAGTGTTTGCCCGTTGGCTAGCTTCCAATTTCGTCGCCCATTGGAGTTTCTGCCGATAATGACCGCTGCAGCTGCACTCGGACTCCTAAAGGCATAGTCTTCGACAAACTCAAGAAAGCGGCTGCTTTCGACCTCGCAAATGGTACCATCTTTTATCAGTTGATCACGAAGATCGCCATATTGATTCATCGAGTAACCCGGATCGGATTGAACCTGTGATCCAGCCTGGACGATGTATTCGCCATTCAATTCAATCGCATGCGCGGTTAGTCCGCTGCGATGGTTCAAAATCAGCTTAAGTGAAGCGCTATCGCTTTCTTGATCTGGATCAGCGGAACTTCGCGTAGCACCCTTTGTAGGCCGCAGAAAATCCATGCCAATCGCGGGCAGCACGGCTTCAAGATTGTCGAGAAAAACCGCCATGTCAGAAATGTCAGCTTCTGGAAGAGGTTTCGCGCTCGGTTCGTTCCCGTTTGCAATCGAAGCTCTTCCAGCTTGACGGGCCGCGCGGACGATCTCGCCTTCGAGGTGTCTGACGTGCGCTTTCGTCAAATTCATATCCTTAGATGTAACTAGAACCGCGCGGGTCCAGAACTCCTTGTCTTCATCCTTCGCGTGCATCTTGATACGCTTGGCAACATTATCACCTTCGCCGACGTAGATGCGGTTTCGTGACGGCTTTTCGGGATCTTCGCCAATAAGAATATAGACGCCCGTCCTTTCCGCCTCTTCGCGTGCAAGCGCGATGCCAAGTTTCGATCGTGGCGTGACAAGCACATGACCTGTCCAGTTCATGACTTCGGCTGTGACGACTCCTCCGGCATCGCCATCAGCGAAAAAGAGCCTGACTGATCTTCCTGGCATACTTCCTCCAAACCCAACTCAATACCGGATAATCAAAGAGACAAAATGTTGGCACGGATACCTTTTTGCCTCAGACTATTTGGTTACCTGGTTGCGCTGGCAATCCGTCCTGACGTCACGTTTTGTTACGCTTTTGGAACTACAAAACACCTTACAATAACCGTTATGGTTCATAATCTCGCCAAATTCGGCCCGAGGAGAGCGCCTTCGGTGGCGAACAGCTATGGTCAGTTTGTGGTTTAAAATCAGGGTTAGGAATTTCTAAACGACATCTGCGTATTCATGCGTAGATGACAAAGAATAAAGTCTATTGGGGGATAGGCCGCGCTTTCATGCTCGTATTGAGCATCGCGTGCCTCGGTTTCACACCAGCAAATGCGGTTGCGCAGGACGGGGGGTGGACCCTTGAGCCGAGTGCCCGCGTCGAAGCGGGCGTTGTCAGCGCAGAGACTGCGACGAGAGACGAGCAGATCGTGGTTGACGGCGATGCCTTGACCTTCCGCGGGCAGCTCGCCTTCGATCTCGAAGACGAAGACACGCGGTTCCGCCTCGAAGTTGACCGGATCGAGGTGGTTCGCCTCGGCGATGGCCGCCGCGACAGCAATCGCAACCGGGTGACTTTCCAGTTCGATCAGGAGCTGGACGATGACTGGGATATCCAGTTTCGCGCCCGCCATTACGACGATCTGGTGACTGCGGAATCATCCGATACCGACGAGGTGCAAGGCGCAGTCATGGTTAGCTATGAACCGGTCCGCGCTCATCGCTTCCGCGCTCAGGCCACCTGGCGGACACGCGAATATGACAACGGGGCCGGTGGTGTGCAGACCAAGGGCGATGGCCCGCGGCTCGATCTCGACTATCGTCACCGGCTTGGCCGCTATCACTACGTGACGCTGGACGCCCGCGTTGAATCGATCAATTCCGATGATCCCCGGCGCGGCTATGATCGCTGGTCTACCAAGCTATCCTACACCCACCCGCTGACCCGCGATCTGCGTGTCCGGCCGGCGGTGGAATATCTCGATACCCGTTTCGACGGACGCCTGACCGAAACCGGTGCACGCCGCCATGACAAGCTGTTCGTGCCGGAGGTCGAGCTGCTGTGGTGGCCCGACAATTGGCGGATCGAGGCGGAAGCGAAATATATCACTTCGAGCAGCAACCTCGCGACACGTGAGCGCGAGGGATACCGTTTCACCTTGACGGTTGGGTATGCTCTCTGAGCTGATCTCTAATTTACGCCGGGTATGGGGGCGCGCCACGCCGCAAGTGCGGCGCCCCTTCTACATCGGTATTGCTGTCGGGCTTGTCCTGGCAGCGCTGGTGCTTGCCGGTTTCCTGAATACCGGCAGCTTCTTCGCCATGCCTTCGGCATTCGAAGGCGTCGCAACTTCGCAAGCCATCTGGGGCCTGAAGCCATCCAACCTGTTGATGGTTCTGCCGCTTGGCGCGTTTCTCGTGGTGCTGGCACGTAGCTTTATCGGCGTGAAGGCATTTGGCCTTTTCACACCCATGCTGATCGCACTCGCCTTCTTGCAAATCGGCCCGGTCATGGGCCCGATCGTGCTGGGCACATCCGTGCTGACAGGCATGCTGGTCACGCCGACCCTGCTCAAGCTGCGGATGACCCGCGTAGGCTTCCTGGGCGTTCTGATATCGCTGATCGTGTTTGTTCTTGTCGCGCTGCAAGTCTTCCTTGGTACGAACCTTCAGGTGGACGCCTTCCCCGTCATCGTGACCGCGCTGGTAGTCGAGCGCTGGTGGAAGCAATGGGAAAAAGACGGGCCGAAGGAAGCCGCATTCATCGCCTTTAGCACCTTCATTCTCGCGCTGGTCATTCAGTTCGTAATGGTCTCGAATTTGGCGCTCGCATTAATCGAGATGTCCCCGCTGCTGATGCCGGCACTCACAGCCATCGCCATTGGTATTCTGGGCCGGTATCGCGGATTGCGTCTGTCAGAAATCAAACGCTTCGCACCGATCTGGCTCGAGCGACGGCGAATGGCGCGCGAACAAGCGCTCAACGATGACGAGGTCGAAGAGTTGTTCAAACGCCGCGCCGCCATAGGCATCGAAGAAGCCAAGGAACGCGCGCCTCCGGTTGAGGGCATGTGGGTGATCCACTCAGCCGAAGACTTGACCGATCGAAGGCGAAGACGACGAGTTCCCCAACCCATGAATCTCCCAAATCGCGAGGCTCAGTTTGAGCCTCGCATTGACGCATCTGGGCCCAAGCGCAAACGGCCACTGGTCCACAACGCGTGGATCGTGCGCCAGGAAGAGGATGTCTGACTCATGTTCATGGATCTGATCAAACGCTTCGAACGCAAACAGTCGACGGCCGTTGACGCGCCGGAAGACTTCTTGCCACCCCATGTTCCGAAAGAACTCGGCAAGTTCGAGGAGATTCTCGGCATCAACATGCGCAATGCGATTATCGCGAAGTACAATCCGCGTATCGCAATCGAACGTGCGCGTGACAAGGTCGCGGCCAAGGTTGCGCTGGAAGCGGCAGGGATCGCATGCACCGGCACCGTGGCCGTGATCGATGACTATCAATCGATGATGGCGTTCAAACCCGAACGCGACATGCCGGACAGCTGGGCGATCAAGCCTGCGCGCGGCTCGCAAGGCGATGGCATTCTGTTGGCCGTCCGCCGCGCAGGCGACACATGGTACAGAGGCTCGGGCGTACCGATGACGGCTGATGATGTGATCAACCACATCAACAAGATCATCGACGGCGGCTTCTCCGGTGATTCGGCCAGTGAAGACGCGGCGCTGATCGAACCGCTGATCCGCGCCGACCCGGCGATTGCCCATCTGGTGCCAGAGGGCTTGCCAGACTTGCGAGTCATCTGCCTGCACAACACCCCGCTGATGGCGATGCTGCGCCTACCCACTCTGGAGTCAGACGGCAAGGCGAACCTGCACCAGCGCGCGATTGGCGCAGGGGTCTCGCTGGAAACCGGGCGCATCACCCGCGCGGTAGTGGAAGGGGAAGAGATCACGCATCACCCCGATACAGGCAAGAACCTGATCGGGTTCAAGGTTCCGCATTGGGAGCGGGTGCTGGAACTGGCGGGCCAGTGCGGCCCGGCGATCGGCCTGGGTTATTCAGGCTCTGACATCGTCCTGGACGTCAATGACGGGCCGTTGATCATTGAGGTCAACGCCCACCCCGGCATAGAGATTCAGAACATCAACCAGGAAGGTCTGAAGGCGCGCATGCAGGCCGCAGGCGAAGACTTCAAGTAGCGCGGTCTATTCAGCCACTTGGATCTGGATATCGCCCAGTCGCGCAGAACGATATTCAACCATATCGCCAGGCTGCAGGAAATGCCCGCTGGCAAATTCATTCTCGACAAAAGTGTCAATGACACTCGGGACCAATTCCTTTCCGCGTGCCCAGCCAGCGGTTAGAAGCCACCTTGCGCCGCCTTCAATGATGTCGCCGCGCGTTGGCGCTACGAAAATCACACCTTCAGCTGTGCCCGACATCAGCGTCATGTCAGCATCAATCTGACCATTCGGCGCCAGCCTGTATTGGCGGCCCTGATAAAGAAAGCGATCACGCTCCATATCTCCGAGTGCCTTGCCAGCGAGCCCGCGAAAATCGAGGGTCATCTCACTAGCGCGCGCATCCTGACGTGGCTGGCCGTTGACAAATGTCATGAAGCGTTCTTCCGCGACGAAGCTTTGCCAGTCGCGCGGCACCACTAGCAGCGCACCGGCGGGGTAGAAGTCCGCGCGGCTTTTTGCGTCGCTGAAGCCAGAACCGGAATCCAGATTGTCAGGGTCGATCATGCGGATCAAGGCGGCCCGGTCCGTGAAGTCACCGCACAGGAACACGCCCTTGATCGCAGCGTCGAAATCGTCGAGCGATGCGACAGCCCGGTCAAACCGCATACAAAGCTCGACCTCATAGTCGAGCAAGACATCGCTTCGGGCCTTCACGGTCGTTCTAGCCGGTGTAGCGGGACCGAACTTGGGAAACATGAAAACCGCATCGCTTTGCGCCTCTTCGGCATGTTCGGGAAAATTGGTGCCGGTTCCGATATGCCGCTCTCCCCGAGGCGCCGCGGGCAACAGATCGGCGACCGCATATTCCCTTTCGAGCCCGTTCTGACGTGCAAGTTCTGGCAGCCCGGATGCAGAAGCCGCTGCAAGGACAACGAACGGATCTGCGCCCTGCGAGCCCGTGGCGCGGGACAAATCAACCGCACTGATCGTATCGCCATCAAGCTTCGTCACCAGCAAGGTGGCGGGCGTGCCATTGGCTTGCATGACTTGCGCTAGCGTGACGGCTTCGGAGATTGGGGCGAGCCCTGACTCAAGCGGTGCATCTTCAAAACTGGCCGGGTTGAACTTTGGATCTGGCGACGTCAGCCATAACAAGAATAGCACGATGACAATCATCCCGATTATCGCGCTGAGTGCCTTGCCGAAAGTGCCCACGATATGCCTCCCCTTGTGCATCGCCCAGCCTTATAGCGCAAAGCGCCTTAATACGAAAAACGCCGCCCTGCCAGATTGGCAGAGCGGCGCTTCGAGCAGAAGTAACCGGAAGAGAGAGGATTACTTGCTGAGGTCGTCAGCTGTGATTGTGACATAGTTCTTTACAGCGAGCTCGTTCTTCGCGCGCTCGGCTTCTGGTGAAGGCACCAAGCCGATCTTGGACAGAGCGCCATCCGGGCCCCAGCTGCTGACCCACTCTTGCAGATACTCGTCAAGGCCGCGGATCGCGCTGCGGTGCGCAGCCTTCACATATACGAAAAGCGGGCGAGCACCGGGATAAGAGAAGTCGGAGATGTTCGCATAAGTCGGGTCAACGCCGTTCATCGGCAAGCCCTGCACCTTGTCGGCATTCTCTTCGAGATAGCTGAAGCCGAACACACCAATCGAGCGCGGGTTGCTCTCGATCTTCTGCACGATCAGATTGTCCTGCTCACCCTGGTCGACATATTTTCCGTCCGCGCGCACTTCAGTGCAAACCTGATCATAGCGATCTTCATCGCTTTCTTTCAGAGCCTTCATGTCTTCATTGGTCTTGCAGCCAACCTCAAGCACGAGCTCTTTCAGAGCATCGCGAGTGCCCGAGGTGGACGGCGGGCCATAGACAAAGATCGGCTCATTCGGGAGCGAAGGATCAACGTCGGACCATGTTTCATTGGTCTGCTCACCGCCATACGGGTTGGCTGCCAGCGCTTCATAAACGATCTTGGGGGAAAGGTTCATCATCAACCCGCCTTGCGCGGATGCAAATGCGATTCCGTCAAGACCGACCTGCAGCTCGACGATTTCTGTCACACCGTTTTTCTGGCAAGTTTCAAACTCAGACATTTTCATGCGGCGCGATGCATTGACCATGTCAGGGGTGCTTGCGCCAACGCCAGCGCAGAACAGGTTCATACCGCCGCCAGTGCCGGTCGATTCGATCAATGGGGAATTGAATTCAGGGTTAGCGCGAGAGAAGTTTTCCGCCACTTGCTTGGCAAACGGGAAAACCGTTGAAGAGCCAACCGCGCGAATAGAGTCGCGGGTGCCGCCGCCGGCTCCTTCACCGCAAGCGGCAAGGGCGAGGCTCGAGATTGCCAGAAGGCAGGTTGTTTTTACAAAACGCATGGAAAAATCCTTCAATTGACCCCTAGGTATGAGATGCGCTTAGGGGAGATGCGTGACAGTAATGTGACAATTGTTAGTCAGCCCGGAGCGTGTCCTCCAGGCCGACCTGGATGATCAGAAATCGATCTGAGCGCGAACGCCGATTACATCTACGCTGTAATCCGCATCGCCGGTTGCGGTCGAGTGAACAGCATTCGAATAGTCGAGCTTACCATAATTCGCGAGCAGCATGGTGTAGTCGGTTGGCTTCCAAACCAGCGACAGGAAATAGCCGTCCTGTGTCCCGCCTACGATACCGGCATCGCTGAGGTCGAGGCGATCATAGCGTGCGTTGAGCTGGATCGAACCGATGCCGCCTTCGCCGACCGGATTGGCTGGTTTGGTGCGGTCAAACTTGCCGTCCTTGTAACCGCGCGTGTCGCCGCTTGTCAGGAAGTAACCGATCTCGGCATAGCCGCCGAAGAATGTCGGATCATCAGCGCCGATTGGCAGGTTGACGTTCTGCCAATAGCCTTCAGCCGCGCCGTGGAACGGGCCAGCGATGAACGCGCCTTCAAGACCGAAACCAAATTCGCTGGTTGCGCCCAGATTGCCAGTGTTGATGAAACGTTCTGACGTGAAGTGGACCAGGGGACGCTGGCGATAGCGAACGGTCTCGCCGGTTTCGAGGTCGGAATAGTGAACCGAGCCGCCGAAATGCAGTTGAGTGTCGCCAGCCTTCGGACTGAATACCAAGCGGCCGTCCGCGCTCCAGTTCTTATTGGAAAGATCTTCCATATTGTCAGTGAAGAGACCTGTCTGGATCAGAAGATCGCCGCTGCTAAAGGTGGCGGCCGCACCGACCCGGCGTTCGAAACCGAAAGCGTCGGTGAAGGCCGCGCGCTCAATAAAGCTGGTGTGGAGCGAGCTGGTCAGTTCTTCCAGTGACTGGAAGGTATTCATCTGGCCAACGCTGATTTCCGCATCGCCAGCTTCGTATGAGATGATCGCATCGGTGACGGCCACATCGTTGCCCGCGAAGTCGACTTCGAACTTGTAGCCAAAACCGCCGGGCATATCGCCAGATACGCCCAGGCGTGCGCGACGCGCTTCGCTACCGAAACCGTCGCTGCGGCCAGTCGATGAAGGTACTGATGTAATGCCTGCGTCATATTGCAAGCGACCGCGTGGCTTGAAACTCCAGCCGCCATCGGCCTTGATTTCAGGCGCGCCTTTGAAGGCAATGCTTGCGCCCGCGTCCGCCGCACTTGCCGTCTCGCTTGCCGCAGATGCAGCTTGCGACGCTGCTGCGGCCTGCGCCGCTGCGACGTCTGCCTTGGATTCCGCTTCAGCAAGTTCCGCTTCAAGCGTGTCAATCCTGGCTGCCATCGCAGCCATTGCCGCACGCATTTCAGCGAGCTCTGCAGAAAGCTCGGAATTGTCCTGCGCGATGGCGGGTGAAGTAAAACAAAGGGCGCCAGCCGCTGCTGACAAAAGCAATGCACGTTTCATTGTGTGTGTTCCCTATGACCGTGTTGCTGCGGCACTATGACGGGAAAATTACATTTTTGAGACATGCCGCGCTGGCGCGCGCGCAGTCGGAGCAACCAACTGAAATCAAACAGGATTACTTATGCACAGAAGATTGGTCAGTTCGCCCGCCACTTGCGGTAGCCCTTGGCACGCTTTGCCGCGCGATATTGATCGGCCACTAGCGCGATAACAGCTGAACCGCCATCACCCGGCGGCTTGTTTTTGGCCATTTTCTCAAGCTGTTGCTTGGTCAGCGCCATAGTCGCGAGGCCATTGAGGGTGGCATCCTTGAAGCCGGCTTGCGGAAGCGAAACATCGGCATTCGTTCCTTCGCGCCAATGCTTTGGCAGATCCGGATCGCTGGCCAGCGCACGCGCAATTCCCAGCAATTGTACGCCAAAGCCCGCTTCATCCTTCGCCAGCGCGGCTTCAGCCACTTCCATCTTCGTGATGCCGCCTGTTACCATGATCGGCATATCGGCGACTTTCGCGATCTGACGGGCGAAGTCGATGAAGTAGGTCTCGCGCGCGGCCGTTGAAGAACTTGGGGTTGAGCCTTCCTGCGGATTGCCTTGCATCGCGGGGCTCTCATAGCTGCCGCCTGACAGCTCGACAAAATCGAGCCCGTGACCATTAAGCCATTCCACCACTTGCCGTGCGTCTTCGAATTCGAAGCCACCGCGCTGAAAGTCAGCCGAGTTAAGCTTGAGGCCCACACCGAAGCTGAGCTTCACACGCTGACGCACCGCTTCAACAATCCGCAACAGGAAGCGCGCGCGATTTTCAAGGCTGCCACCCCATTCATCATCGCGCTTATTGGTCAGCGGAGAGAGGAACTGGCTGATAAGATAGCCATGCGCGCCGTGGATCTGGACGCCATCAAAGCCTGCTTGTTCGGCCAACTCCGCAGTGTCTGCAAAACGCGTGATGATCGCTTCGATCTCGCCCACTTCGAGCCTGCGGACGGGTGCGAAGAGTGATGAGAACTTGCCAAGGTTGAGCTCCACACCAGAGGGCGAAACGGCAGTCTCTCCCAAGCTCTTGTAAAGCTGGCGTCCCGGATGACTGATCTGGAGCCAGAATTGCCCACCATAGGATTGGCCGATCTCTGCCCATTTCTTGAACGACGCCAAGTCAGTGCCTTTCTGCAGCACCACACCGCCTGGACCGGTCAGCGCGCTAGGGTCAACCATAACATTGCCGGACAGGAGCAAGCCTGTGCCGCCCTTCGCCCATTGGCGGTAAAGCGCGAACAGCTTCTCCCCCGGGTATTGCCCCGGCTGCACGGCCATATTTTCTTCCATCGCAGCCTTGCAGATGCGGTTGGGTAGCGTGCTGCCATTGGGCAACGTCAATGGTGCAAACAATGGGCTCTTGGTCATGCGGCTTATTCCCCCGATAGCTGAAAGGGCGCTATCACTTCAGGGCGAACCCGCACAAGCCGCTGTGTTTTGCGGTCGAGCATGGCCCAGGTGGTGCGCGCAGAGACGATCACCTTGCCCGCCGCGTTGCGGAAGTCGACCCGGCGATCAGATTTCGCGCCTTTGGCAGGCCTGTCGATCCAGGTCTCTCCGGTCACACTTTCGCCCGCTGCGATATTGCCGCGGTAATCGATCTCGTGCCGGATCACGACCCAGAAGAATTGCGCATTGTCTTCCGGCCGCGCGGCTGCATCCCAATGCGCGGTGGCGATATCCTGAACCCAGCCGACCCAGACGGTATTGTTGACGTGCCCGAGCTCGTCAATGTGCTCGGGCAACGCCGTGAACTTTCTGGTGAAGCGAGTGGTCAATCTGCCCCCTCGGCTTCGGTCATGCCCATCTGCCACAGGATAAAGGCGTATTCTTCCGCGACCTCATAGACCGAATTCCAACGGCCCGACTTACCGCCATGCCCAGCGCCCATATTCGTCTTCATGAGCAGCTCGTTGTTGTCAGTCTTTACATCGCGCAATTTGGCGACCCATTTGGCCGGCTCCCAATAGGTCACACGTGGATCGTTGAGACCGGCGGTAACGAGCAGCGGCGGATAATCCTGCGCGCTCACCTGATCATAGGGCGAGTAGCTGAGGATGTAAGCGAAGGCCTCTTTGCTGGTCAGAGGATTGCCCCATTCCTGCCATTCGCCCGGTGTCAGCGGCAGGCTTTCATCAAGCATGGTGTTGAGCACGTCCACAAACGGCACATGGCTGACCACGGCGCCATATTGCGACGGGTCTTGGTTGATGACCGCCCCCATCAGCTCGCCGCCGGCTGAACCGCCTGATGCGGTGACTTTACCTTCGCTCGTATAGCCCAGCTCAATCAGCCCGCGCCCCGCATCGACAAAGTCGTTGAAGGTGTTGCGCCGCTCGAACATCTTGCCTTGCAGATACCAGCGGCGGCCCAGATCATCGCCGCCGCGAATATGCGCGATGGCATAGGCAAAACCGCGGTCGACCAGGCTCAGGCGCGTGGTAGAGAAACCCGGCGGTACCGCATAGCCATAGGCGCCATAGGCATAGAGGTGCAGCGGTCCGGCTTTTTCTCCCAAAATCTCTTCGCGATCCTTGCGCATCACGATGCTGACCGGAACCTTTGTGCCGTCACGTGCAGTGATTTCGACCCGCTCGGTCGTATAGAGCGAGGCATCGTAGCCCGACGGGATTTCCTGCTGCTTCAACAGCTCCAGCTCGTTCGATGCGAGATGATAGTCATAGACCGAACCCGGGGTGATCATGCTTTCGTAAGCAAGGCGCAACTTGCTGACATCGTATTCGGGATTATTCGAAAGGCCGGTGTCGTAGCTGGCTTCAGGAAAATCGATCGATTTCATGTCGGACGCGTCGGCATAACTGCGGATCTGCACCTGATCGAGCCCGTTCAGGCGCCCTTCGGTAACGTAGAAATCCTTGAACAGCTCGAAACCGGTCAGGTAAAACTCGTCCGAGCCTGCAATCACCGTTTCCCATTCACCGGGGGTCTCCAGCGAGGCCTTGGCCAGGCGGAAGTTGATGTGATTATCATTCGTCCAGATGAAGATCTCTCCATCCCGCACATCGATAGAATATTCGACGCCTTTCTGGCGTGGCTTGATCAGGATCTGTTCACCGGTTGGATTGTCAGCACGCACCAGTCGTACTTCGCTCGTCTCATTGTCGCCCGTGGCAATGATCAGCCAGTCATCCTGCGCGGTAAGACCAGCCCCCACACCGAAGCTCTGGTCGTCCTCTTTGTAAAGCGTCACATCGTTTTCCACCGGCGTGCCGATCACATGCAGCTTGGCCTCCAGCGTGCGCCATTCCTCGGTCGATGGTCCGTAAACCAGCGCCGTGTCATTCGCGACCCAGGTCAGCCCGCCACGCAGATTGGTGAGCTCGTCATCCAGCAGCTCACCCGTCTGCAAATCCTTGATCCGTGCAGTGTAGCGTTCCGATCCATTGGTGTCGGTCGAATAGGCAAGGAAACGCCCGTTCTTGCTGACCGATGCAGCGCCAAGGCGGAAATACTCATGCCCCTCTGCAAGTTCATTTTCATTAATGATAAGCACCGGATCACCGCCAGCGGCGGGTTTGCGATAGTGCTTGCGATATTGCGCGCCTTCTTCAAATTCGGACCAATAGATCCAGTCCCCATCCTTTTGCGGGACAGTGCTGTCGTCTTCCTTGATCCGCGCCTTCATCTCTTCGAACAGCGTGTCGGTCAGTGCTTTCTGCGGCGCCATACGCGTTTCGAACCAGGCGTTTTCAGCCTTCACATAATCGAGCACGTCTTCGTCATCGATCGTGGGGTATGATTGGTCTTTCAGCCAGTGATACGGATCGCTGACGGTAATTCCGTGGTGGGTAAAGCTATGCTCGCGCTTTTCGGCGATCGGGGGGGAGGTTGGTGCCTCACTTGTCACGTTAGTTGATTCCTCTTGATTGGCAGCATGGGCAGCAGCGAGCGGCGAAATCGCGAGACAAGCTGCGAGCGCGCCATGTGCAATGCGCGTTAAACTCATTGGGGCATCCTTCTGTGCGAACCCGGCGCGGGTGGAATACCGCGCGCTGAAAGACTATGTGGTGAGTCGTTTAGAGATTAGCGCTCATGCCGCAAGCCTGAAGCGCTCAACACGCAGGATTGATCATATGTTGATGCAAACCCACGAAGCGCGTCTCGACGCGTTGAGGCAGGAATTGAAACGTCGCGAACTGGACGGGTTCATCATACCCATTTCGGATGAGCATATGAGCGAATATGTCGGTGCCTATGCACAGCGGCTTGAATGGCTGACCGGATTTGGCGGCAGCGCAGGCAGCGCTGCGGTGCTGCTAAACACAGCCGCGATCTTCGTTGACGGCCGCTATACCGTGCAAGTGCGCGATCAAGTGGACGAAAAACTGTTTGAATACCGCTCTGTGCCCAAGGATACGATTGGCGGATGGATCGCCGACCATGCCGGCCAAGGCGCGAAGATCGGTTACGATGCATGGCTGCATAGCAGGGCGTGGGTAAATACGGTTTCAGCGCAAGCGGCCAAAGTGGGCGCAGAACTGGTACCTGTCGACGGCAACCCGCTTGACGCCGTGTGGCAGGACCAGCCCGAGCCATCCGATGCGGTGGCAATGATCCAGACAGACGAGCACACTGGGCGCTCCTCGGCTGAAAAGCGCGCGGAGATCGCAGATTGGCTCAAGGCCGAAGGTCACGATGCAGCGGTCATCTCAGCGCTCGATTCGGTGGCGTGGCTGTTGAATATCCGCGGCTCAGACATCGCGCATACGCCAGTCGCGCTAAGCTATGTCGTTGCACATGCCGATGGGACTGCAGAATTGTTCATCGGGTCCGAGAAAGTCACGCCGGAGCTGTCACAGCATTTGGGCAATGCGGTAACGATCCGTGAACGCGGCACCTTTGCAGACGCGCTTGGAGCAATGGCAGGCAAGAAGGTCGCGGTTGATCCCAATTTTGCCGTGGCCGGGATTGCTCAGGCGCTGGAGGCAGGTGGCGCAACCGTCAGCTTTGAGCGCGACCCCACCATTCTGCCGCGCGCGATCAAAAATCCGGTCGAACAACAAGGTCACCGCGACGCGCAGGCCCGCGACGGCGTCGCTGTAAGCCGTTTCCTGCGCTGGATCGAGGAAACTGCGCCGTCGGGCGAAATCGACGAGCTGGCCGCCGCGGCAAAGCTGCTCGAATTCCGCCGCGAGCTGGGCAACCTCAAAGACATCAGCTTCGACACCATCTCTGCCGCTGCCGGTCACGCCGCGCTGCCGCATTACAAGGTCGATGAAGACAGCAATATTCCGATCCCGCCCAGCTCAATCTTCCTGTGCGATTCAGGTGGGCAATATCCGGCGGGCACAACCGATATCACGCGCACTGTTTGGGTTGGCCCGGGCGAACCAACAACAGAGATGAAAGACCGCTTCACGCGCGTTCTCAAGGGCCACATCCAGATTGATCGCGCCATTTTCCCGCAAGGCACCTGCGGCGGTCAGCTGGATGCCTTTGCCCGGCAATATCTCTGGGAGGCAGGTGTCGATTACGCGCATGGTACTGGCCATGGCGTAGGTAGTTTCCTGTCAGTCCATGAAGGGCCACAGCGCATCGCCAAGCTTGGCGGCGGTCAACCCGGAGCGGACGAGGAACTGTTCGCAGGCATGATCCTGTCGAACGAACCTGGCTATTACAAAGCGGGCGAATTTGGCATCCGGATCGAGAATCTGATCCTGACCGTACAACAGGATATCGAAGGCGCAGAGGGCGAGTATCTGGGGTTCGAATGCCTGACCTTTGTGCCGATCGACCGTACACTGATTGAAGAGACCCTCCTGACCGCTGACGAGATCAATTGGTGGAATGATTATCACGCCAGAGTCTGGGACATTCTGAGCCCGCAGATGGATGGCGAGGACTTGGCCTGGCTGGAAAAGCATTGCGCTCCGCTTTGATAGGCGGAAATCCTTAGGTCGGCTTGTGGAACTGTAAATGTTCTTGTAATGTTCTTCCATTGCGAGTCGCGAAATTTGTGACTCATAACGGGAGAGTATGTGATGATCGGTTATGTAACGCTGGGCACGAACGATCTGCCGCGCGCCGCCAAATTCTATGACGCTATCGCCGCTGAAATGGGCGTCGGACGGATGATGGACTTCGATACTTTTATTGCCTGGGGCGCGTGGGATGGCGGCGCAGGCATCGCCGCGACCAAACCGTTCGATGGCAAGGAAGCGACGGTCGGCAACGGCACGATGGTGGCCATCGAAGCCAAGGACAAGGATCAGGTCCATCGACTGTATGACATTGCAATGGCGCATGGCGGCAAGGACGAAGGCGCGCCGGGCCCGCGCGGCGAACCGGATGAGAACGGCAAGGTGTTCTATGCCGGATATTTCCGTGACCCAGACGGCAACAAGCTCAACGCTTTCCTTATGGCAGACGCCTGAGGCATATTTCGCGCAAATGAACAGAGGTCTGCAGGTGATACAATCTGCGACAATTTGCCTCTAAACTGGCATACTCCTGCGACACAGCGCCGCTAGATAAGTGTTCAAGAGTTGCAGAAAGCGGACCGTTTGCATTCCCCTGTGCAAGCAAGGCCCCCTTCCTCTCAAAATGTGGTTAGGTTCGTTTTCTGCAGCTCGCACGACACATTCGTAGGAGCAAATACAATGCGTAAACTCACACTCACCCTTTCAGCCGCCGCTCTCGCCATTGGCGCTTCTGGCGCGGCCTACGCTGACCATCATGGCGGCAAGCGCGGACCCGATGCCAATGGCGATGGCAATGTCACACTTGAAGAAGCGCGCACTCACAACGCGAAGATGTTCGAACGCGCCGATGCCGATGGCAATGGCGTGATTGATCAGGCAGACCGCGCTGCAAAGCAGGCAGAGCGCTTCGCCAAAATGGATGCAAACGGCGACGGCGAAGTCACGCAGGCTGAAATGAAGGCTGCGCGCGAAGTACGACAGAGCCAACGCCAGGAACGCCGTGGTGATCGCGCAGAACGCATGTTCGCCCGCGCAGACACCGATGGCAGCGGCGGTCTTAGCCAGGAAGAGATGTCTGCAGCCCGCGAAGCGATGCGCGCTCGGGCAGGAGAGCGCGGTGGTCGCGAAGCGCGACAAGGCCGCGGTGGTCCTTCGCGGATGATGGCTATGCTGCGCCGCGCAGATACCAATGGCGACAAAGCTGTGACGCGCGAGGAATTCGATGCAGCTATGGGGGCGCGTTTCAACCGTGCAGATAAAGATGGCTCTGGCACAATTTCATCTGAAGAGCGCAAGGCAGCGCGCGAAGCGATGCGCGAGCAGCGCAGCGAACGTGGCGGCGAGCGTCGCAATCGTCGGTAAAATCACTCCATCAAGCAGTTGAGCGCATTCGCCCGCTGGGGCAAGAGTGACGCGACATGTCTGAGCATACGCCCGTTAAACTGCTGCTGGTCGATGACGAGCCGACCTTGCGCGAACCTCTGGCCGAGTATTTGACCGGTCAGGGGTTTAGCGTGACAGAAGTAGAAAGCGCTGCTCTGGCAAGGAGCCAGCTGGCACGCGAACATGCCGATCTGGTTCTGCTGGACATAATGATGCCGGGAGAAGACGGCTTGTCGCTCACCCGTCATCTGGTCGAAAGCCGCCAGATCCCCGTTATTCTGCTAACCGCGCGCGGTGAAGCGATGGATCGAATTCTAGGTCTGGAAATGGGCGCAGACGACTATGTAGTCAAACCGTTCGAGCCCCGCGAACTGGTTGCGCGCATCCGCTCTGTCCTGCGCCGCACGAGCAGGACGAATGGCCAGACATCTGCGCAGGAAGATTGGCCCTATCTGTTCGAGGCCTGGCGGCTTGATCCGCTGAAACGCCGTTTGATTGATCCTGCCGGAACGGTTGTTCCCATTTCGACTGCAGAATTCCGCATGCTGCGTGCGTTCCTCGATCACCCTCGCCAGGTGCTGGATCGCGATCATTTGCTCGATTTGGTGCAAGGGCGTGAAGCGCATCTATTTGACCGTGCTGTCGATAACCAGATCAGCCGTCTACGCCGCAAGATCGAAGTGGATAGCCGCAAGCCCGAACTGATCCTGACCGTGCGCGGCGGCGGGTATCGATTTTCCGCCAATGTCACACGAGCGGAACCGGGAACCGAGTAATGCGCAGACTGCTTCCCAACAGCCTGCTCGGACAGGTCTTGCTGGTCACAGCCATCGGCCTGCTGATCGGGCAGGCTGTGGCCGGAGTGATGCTGTATCGCGCATCCGAACAACGCCGTGAGGCTGGCGCTGTAAACCAGATCGCTTTGCGGCTTATCAGCGCAGATCAATTTACCAATGAACGCAGGGCTATGCGTGAAGCATTCCGTGCCGAGCGTGGACTGCCACCCGTTCCCCAAACCCGTGAATCGACACGCCGCCCAGGCCTGCGCAGAGGCGGAATCGAACGCAGCAACAGCTCTCCGCTCAATCCGGGCGAGAAGCGAATGCCCCGCCTTGAATCCGCGCTTGCCGAAGTGCTGGCCGAGCAAGGGGTGACACCCAAAGACATTGTTGTGACGGCAAGATTTGCGGGAGATGATCCGGAAATAGCGGCGAGACCGCGCTTGCGCGAACGGCTTGGTGCCGATGATTGGGCCAAGCGCCAAATCATCGTTGCCGGAATTGATCGTGCCGACGGGCAGGGTTGGACCGTGGTGCGCCAGCCATTGCCGGGCAGACCCAGCGGCGTAGTCGGCACAATCGTGGTTCAGACGCTCGTGATCTTTGCGGTCCTTTTCGCGCTACTCTACTTTGTGCTGCGCCGGATGACCCGGCCACTTGCGCAATTGACCACGCGCGTTTCCGATTTCTCTGAGAATCCGGATCAAGCCATCCAGCTGGAAGAACGCGGTCCGCAGGACATGCGCCGCCTGATTGCCGCACACAACGCAATGGAAGCGCGGATTGCATCGCTGCTGGATGAGAAAGACGTGATGCTGGGCGCGATCGGACATGATCTGAAGACCCCGCTTGCCGCGCTGCGCGTGCGGATAGAAAGCGTTTCCGATGACAGCCAACGCATACGAATGGCTCAAAGCATTGAAGACATCACCCGCACGCTTGACGACATCCTTGAGCTTGCCCGCGTTGGAAGGCCGGGCGAACAGTTGGAGGCAACAGAACTAAGCGCACTCGTTGCTTCAGTTGCGGAAGAATATGAAGATCTGGGCAAGCCGGTCACGCTCCGCGATAGTCCGCGTGTGGCTGTGCCTTTGCGCGCAACCCTGCTGCGCCGCGCGATCCGCAACCTGATCGACAATGCGTTACGCTATGGCGATCAAGCGAACGTCTCTGTGTCGCAAGAAGATGGTTTCGCAATCATCCGTATCGAAGATGAAGGGCCCGGCATCCCCGCCCAGCAAATCGCTGCCATGCTGGAACCTTTCCAGCGCGGCGAAGCCAGCCGCAACCGCGCAACAGGTGGCGCTGGGCTAGGGCTGACATTGGCACGCGCAATTGCTGAACAACATGGCGGCAGACTTTCCCTCGCCAATCGCCCGGAAGGCGGATTGCGCGCGGAAATCAGGCTCCCGTTCCGGTAAAAATCAGCGCATCAATCCGCCGATCAGATTGCGCACAAACCGGCCTGCGACCGGGCCCGCCAAATCGGTCGCGATCGACCCCGCTGCAGAAGTGATGCCCGATGCCATCGGGTTGGCGCGGCTTTTCTTGCCCAAAATCGCTGATGCGGCCGCGCCTGCCATCCCGCCGGCTGCAACCTTGGTCCCGCGCGAGATCGCTTTCTCCCACATGGACTTGGTCTTGCGGGGGCGCTTGGCCACTTCTTCCTCGCCTTTTTCTTCCACTTCTCTGGCAGTCTCAGCCGCATCCAGCGCCTTGGCTGCAAGCACTTCTTCTGCACTTTCACGATCAACCCGCTCGTCATATTTCCCCTCGACCGGCGAGATAGACTGCATGATCGCACGTTCCTTCGCCGTAACCGGGCCAAGGCGCGAACGCGGCGGCTTGATCAGCGTACGTTGCACAACTGTCGGCGCGCCATCTTCATCCAATGTCGATACCAAAGCTTCGCCCACCTTAAGCTCGGTGATCGCTTCTTCGACATCGAGATCCGGATTGATCCGGAAGGTTTCCGCAGCCGCCTTGATCGCGCGTTGGTCACGCGGGGTGAAGGCACGCAAAGCATGCTGCACCCGGTTGCCCAGCTGGCCGGCCACTTCTTCAGGAATGTCGATCGGATTCTGTGTGCAGAAGTAGACGCCCACGCCTTTCGAACGGATCAGGCGCACCACCTGCTCGATCTTGTCTTGTAGCGCCTTTGGCGCATCATCGAACAGCAAATGCGCTTCATCAAAGAAGAACACCAGCTTGGGCTTTTCCGGATCGCCCACTTCAGGCAGGCTTTCAAACAATTCAGCCAGCAACCAAAGCAGGAAAGTTGCATAGAGCTTTGGGCTGCGCATCAGCTTGTCAGCTGCCAGCACATTGATGTTGCCGCGACCCTGCTCGTCACATTGCAGGAAGTCATCGATCTCCAGTGCCGGTTCGCCAAAAAACATGTCCGCGCCCTGGCTCTCAAAGCTCAGCAGCTGGCGCTGGATTGCGCCGACCGATTGCTTTGAAACATTGCCGTATTTGCCGGAAAGCTCCTGGGCATTTTCCGAAGCCCACATCAGCACAGCCTGCAAATCGTCGAAGTCCAGCAGCAGCAAGCCATTGTCATCGGCATGGCGAAATACGATCTGCAGCACGCCTTCCTGTGTGTCATTCAAGTCCAGCAAACGCGCCAGCAGCAGCGGCCCCATTTCAGAAACAGTCGTACGGATCGGATGGCCTTGTTCACCGTAGAGATCCCAGAACACCGCCGGATTATCCGAATAGGCATAGTCATCCATGCCCAGCTCTTTGGCGCGCCCTTCCAGCTTGTCAGCATGTTTGAAGGTGGGTGAACCCGGCATGGAAACGCCGGACAAATCGCCTTTGACGTCGGCAACAAACACCGGCACCCCGTGCGCGGAAAAGCTTTCGGCCATACCTTGCAGGGTCACGGTTTTGCCGGTTCCGGTGGCGCCTACGATCAGCCCGTGACGGTTGGCGAGGCCCAGGTCGAGATATTGCTTCTCACCGTTGGAGGCGAGGCCCAAGAAAATGCTGCTCATCGGTAATCTGGCGTCCCTATCCCTGAATAATATGCGGCAAACTGTGTGGCGCAGCGGACCCTAGGCGGTCAAGTACTCGACTTGTGCACGCGATTGGCTAAGGCTGCACTGGCAATGGGACAGCGCACACCCTTTATCCTGCTTGATGACGCGCGCCGGGACGGCGCAGCATCTGCGCATCTGTTTACCGATCCACGCCAGATTTTCATTGCGATGCGCGGCGAAGAGGTGGCGGATGTGTTGACCGCAGCCGATACCGCGCGACTGGCCAGCGGCGGAACATTGGCGGGCTATATCGCTTACGAAGCGGGTCTGGCGATGGAGCCCAAGCTTTCGCCCTTGGTGGATGCACGCAGCGGTGCGGCAGGCCCGCTGGTCTGGCTCGGCCTGTTTGACAGCGAGCAAGAAATTGCCGCGCAAGACGTTCCACAATGGCTCGCTTCGCAGTCTGAAGGCACAGGGACGCTGGGGCCGATGGAACCGCAGCTTTCGACCGGCGGCTATGCGGCAGCATTCGCCCGGCTTCAGGACGCGATCCACGCAGGTGACATTTACCAGGTCAACCTGACCTATCAGCTCGCCGGATCCTATCGCGGCGATCCGGTCGCGCTCTATTCACAGCTGCGCCCGGCTGCCGAGGCCGGCTATGGCGGATTGCTGTTCGATGGCTCGCACTGGCTGCTCAGCCTCTCACCCGAATTGTTCGTTTCGCTTAAGGGCGATGCGGCGAAGGTCAAGCCGATGAAGGGCACGCGCCCTCGTGGCGACACGGCCGAGGCCGATCACGCATTGGCGGACGAATTGGCTAAGTCAGTCAAGGACAAGGCCGAGAACCTCATGATCGTTGATTTGATGCGCAATGATCTGAGCCGTGTGGCCGAGGCTGGCAGCGTGCGCGTTGAGGCGCCGTTCACCGTCGAGAGCTATCCAACGGTGCATCAAATGGTTTCCAGCGTGCATGCCAAACTGCAAGAAGGCAAAACTGCGGTCGATCTGGTCCGCGCCATCTTTCCCTGCGGTTCCATCACCGGCGCGCCCAAGATTCGCGCGATGGAGCTGATCAATGAGAGAGAGCGCGATGCGCGCGGCCCCTATTGCGGGGCGATCGGACGGATCGGGCCTGATGGCGATACCGCATTCAATGTCGCGATTCGCACGCTCCGCTTGACGCCGGAAGAGAACAATCGAGGGCGCGCGGTCATGGGCGTAGGCTCTGCGATTGTTGCAGACAGCGAAGCCATGGCTGAACGGCGCGAATGCGAAGTGAAGGCAGGCTTTGCGCGCCGCCTGAGCGATTGCGATTTGATCGAGACAATGCTGTTCGATCCGGAAAGCGGTATCGACTTGCTCGAACTGCATCTGGAACGGATCAAGGCTTCAGCGCAGGCTTTGGGCTTTTCTTTCGACCGGCATGCCGCGCGCAACCAGATTCAGGCGCTGTGCTTTGATCTGGAAACGCGCAGCAAGGTGCGGCTGCTGGCATCGCGGCGCGGAGAGTTGGCGCTGGAGGCGGGGCCTGTACCAAGCGCCAGTGATACACCGCTGCGATGTATCGCGCTGCCTCTGCCGGTGGATCCCAGCGATTGGCGCTTGCGGCACAAGACGACCGATCGCGGATTCTACGAGGAGGCGCTGGCCGCCGCAAAGGCCGCAGGCGCGAAGGAAGCGCTGCTCGTCCATCCCGAAGGCTTCGTTACCGAAGGCAGCTTCACCAATATCTTTGTTGAGCGCGACGGAGTATGGCTCACTCCCCCGGATTCGCTTGGCCTGCTGCCCGGCATATTGCGCCGCTCGCTGATTGACAGCGGCAAGGCGCGCGAAGAACATCTGGCCTTGGAAGATCTCGAAAATGGCTTTTTGCTCGGCAACGCCGTGCGCGGGCTGATGAAAGCTGAATTGATATGAATATCGAAATACTCTTCGAAGACGGCGAGGCGCTGGTGATCAACAAGCCTGCGGGTTTGCCAGTGGATCGCCCCAAGCGCGGTGGCCCCGCTTTGTGGGACCATATCGAGCAGTTGAAGCTGGGATTTCAGCGCCCGCCAGTTGCCGTTCACCGGCTCGATACCGATACCAGCGGCTGCCTGATTCTTGCGCGCAATCCGAAGGCGCTGAAGCGCTTTAACAAGGCGTTCGAAGACCGGCTTGTTGGCAAAACCTATCTGGCAGTGATGGATTTCGAACCGTCCGAACAATCCGGCACGATCGAACTTAACCTTTCCAAGATCAGCTCGGCTGAGAAGGGCTGGCGAATGATTGCAGCGAAAAAGGGCAAACCGGCGATCTCGCATTGGGAATTGCTCCAGACTATCGGTGAAGAAGACCGAAAGCGGTCGTTGATCCGCTTCCGCCCCGAGACCGGGCGCACGCACCAATTGCGGGTTCACGCCTTGCAAGGGCTGGGCGTTCCACTGCTGGGCGATCCCGTTTACGGGCCCGTGCGCGGGCAAAACAAAGGCGCGCCCCGCACCATGCTGCACGCAGAGGCGATCCATATGACACGCCTAGGCAAGGATCCGATTACCGCCTACGCTCCATTTCCGGAAGACTTCGTTCGGGCGGGTCTCACCGCCCCTGAGCCTCCGCCCCCGCCTGAACGCACGCATGTGTCAGATGATGGATGATGATCTTCTCGCCCGCGCGCATGCTCTGGCAGAGGAAAGTTTCCTCGCTGGCAGCGGGCCGGGAGGGCAGAACGCCAATAAGGTAGCGACCGAGGTCCAGCTGCGGGTGAATATCTACAAATTGGGTCTGCCGCCGGCTGTTTTCGCCCGACTTAAAGAAATCGCCGGAAGCAAGCTCATCGCGTCAGGCGACCTTTTGATTACAGCACGCGAACATCGCACCCAGGAAGCAAATCGCACCGCGGCGCGCGAGAAGCTCGAGCAATTGCTCACCAAAGCGCATGAGCGCCCCAAGCCGCGCGCCAAAAGCCGCGTCAATCGCGTGGGCAAGGTCCAGCGGCTGAAAGCCAAGAAAGCCCGTGGCGATGTGAAGGCGAAAAGAGGCAAAGTCAGTCGCTCCGATTGGTGAGTGGTGCTTGACTTTTGCCCCAGAATCACCCAATGGCGCGCCTCTGGATGGCGGTGCTGCTCGCGCCGCCTGTATTTTTTCGGCTGACCATCAGCCCTTTTGCAAGTTTTAGGATACCGTCATGGCGAAGCCAGCAACCGTCAAGATCAAGCTCGTCTCGACTGCAGACACGGGCTTCTATTACGTGACGAAAAAGAACCCGCGTAACATCACTGAGAAGATGACTTTCCGTAAATATGACCCGGTTGTGCGCAAGCATGTCGAGTTCAAGGAAGCCAAGATCAAGTGATCTTGCTGAACGGCTGAACGCAATCAAGTTCAGTGACAGTTCAACGCAGCGCGATTAGAAAGCGCAGCATGAGCATCTTTGCATTTCTTTCCAAACGCCCGCTGCACGTCGCGCTGGCGGTCACAGCTGTGTGTGCACTGCCCATGGCTGTCACCACAACCACCCCGGCTGTAGCGCAGTCCGAGGCGGGTGATCTGAACCGCGCCGTCAGCGCGCTTCGCCAAATCGCCACGCTGAAGGCAGACTTTTCACAGACTGACCGAATGGGGCAGACTGCCAACGGTGTTCTGACACTGAAGCGTGGCGGAAAGATCCGGTTCGACTATGGCGAAGATCAGGATTTGCTGGTCATATCCAACGGTCGGTCGCTCTACCTCGTCGATTATGAAGTGAACCAGGTTCAGCGCTGGCCGGTCCGCAATTCGCCGCTGGGCGCCTTGCTTGATCCGGAACGCGATATCTCCCGTTATGGCAAGCTGGTTCAGACCGGGAATCCTGACGTGATCAGCATTGAGGTGCGCGACCCGAAACGCCCCGAATTCGGCATGATCAATATGATCTTTGTGCGCGATGTGACCGCGCCGGGCGGGCTGGAGCTCAACACCTGGGTTGCGCTCGACGCGCAGAACAATCGCACGACGGTTCGGCTAAGGAATCACCGCTATGGCGTGTCTGTTCCCGACAGTACGTTCCAGTTCCGCGATCCGCGTAGCTCGTCTCGTCGCCCACGATAAACGCTTCGCCCTCGCAAGGTTATAAGAACACGACAGAGCGCTGTGCGTCATTCATTTACCTGAAAGCTGAGAAAGGGTAGTTTCTTCTTGTGAACCGGACGAAGGCGGGTTTCCCCCCTGTTGCCTCAACCTTCATCGAAGTGCGGTTCATCCAAGCGTGACGAACGCTAACTAGGAACCCTCGTGCCAATGCCCCCGGCGCGAGGGTTTTTGTTTGGCATCCTGTTCTTCCGCACTCGCCTCCGCGGGCGCGATTTCCTCGCGGCCAGCGGGCCACCTACGGATAGCCCGATCCAGCTCTTGCAAGATCACCTTGAGCTACTAGTCATCCCAGCCAAGCGCCTTGACGATGATGTTATAGATCACATTCTGCTCGATCACGCCGCGAACACGATCAGCGCCCGGACCATTGCCATAGAGCGCCACATCTTCGCCGCCATGGGTTTCACTACTGGTCGGGATCGCGGCCTGTTGGTGCGCATGAACGCCGGTTTCAGGAATCGGACGCTCTGCCATATTGGCAATTGCACCGGGGCCATTCTGGTAACCGAGCGTAGTGTATGGCTTGCCATCGGTCGCGGTGGTCGCCTCTGCCAGTTCGGCACTCCCTTCAGGCGCGACAACCAGCCCCAGAATGTCATTCCCTCGGCGCGGATAGCCCGACATTGTGAAGACGTGGCTGTGATCTGCGGTTACCAGAATCAATGTTTCAGCAGGATCGGTGTTTTCGATTGCGTATTGGATTGCGTTGGCGAACTCGACCGCTTCTTCCAATGCATAGCCAGCTTGCCCGGCATGGTGACCGTGATCGATCCGGCCCGATTCGACCATCAGATAAAAGCCTTCGGGATCATCTTGAAGCCGCGTGATCGCCTGCTGCGTCATCTCGGTTAGTGTCGGTTCAGTCGAATCGTCTGTGCGGTCGACCGTGTAAGTCATGTGACTGGGCGAAAAGAGCCCTAACACAGGCTTGTCTGCTGGTGCAGCAGCCAGTTCAGCCGCTGTAGAGACAAAGGTGCCACCTGTACGTGCCGTCCAATCTGCAGGCAGGTCCGCATCCGCATTTAGCCGCCTCCCGCCGGAGTCTGCGCCAAAGAATGCCGCCGTCCCGCCGCCCAGGGCGACGTCGAATGTGCTGTTCACAAGCTGCGCCGCGATATCATCGCAGCCCTTGCCGCGTTGATCCTCGGGTATCCACGCATCGGCCTCCCAGCCGCGATCCGGGGTGCGCGAATAAACGCTGGCTGGGGTCGCATGGGTAATACGCGCGGTGGAAACGATCCCCAGGGCCAGCCCGCGCGCTGTGGCTTGCTCTCCCAGAATTGGGAGCGAGTTGGCCAGCGCGCTTTCGCAATCGCCAGCGGTGACATCGGGGCCAACCCCCAGAACACCGATCTTGGTCTTGACGCCAGTGTGCATCGCGCTTGCCGTGCCGGCACTATCGGGCACCTGCGCGTTGCTGTTATAGGTTTTTACAAGCGCAACATTCTCGAAATTCTCGAACGGCAGGACATATTCCTCGCCGCTCTGCCCCTTCTTCTGGCCGGCATAGATCCGCGCGGCTGTGACCGTCGAAACTCCCATACCGTCACCGATGAACAGGATGACGTTCTTGGCCTTGGGCTCGGTCGCCGCGGCTGGCATTGCCGATGCGCTGGCAATCTCGCTCTGCCCATATCCAGCAGGTGAGCATGCAGCCAACGGAAAGGCCATTGCAGCTGCAAGTGAAAGCGCGCTGCGCGAAGTCGTCATAGGGTATCTCCTTCTCTCGGGACCACCGCTATCGCTATTCTTTGTGACGGGAAAGCTAAAGGTGTGCTGGACCCAAAAGAATACGCACCCTAAGTGCTGTCCCCATGGTTTCTATCGCGACTTGGAATATCAATTCGGTGCGGCTGCGGCTGCCGATTGTCGAACGGTTTCTGAAAGAGGAAGCACCCGATGTGCTGTGCTTGCAGGAGATCAAATGTCAGGAGCACCAGTTTCCTGCGCAGGCGCTGGCTGATGCGGGCTACAAATATCAGGCGATCCATGGCCAGAAGGGATATCATGGTGTCGCAACGATCAGCCGCATTCCATTGAAGGAATTCAGCCGCCATGACTGGCAGGCCAATGGCGAAGCGCGGCATGTCGGGGTCGAATTGCTCGGCCCGGGCAAGGGCATGGTGCTTGAAAACGTCTATGTCCCGGCCGGAGGAGACGAGCCGGACCGCGAAAAGAACGCCAAATTTGGGCAAAAGCTCGACTTTCTGGGCCGCATGATCGGCTGGGCGGACAAGATCGATCGCCCAACCATGATCGTAGGCGATTTCAACATTGCGCCGCTCGAAAGCGATGTTTGGGATCACAAGAAATTGCTCAAGGTTGTCAGCCATACTCCTGTTGAAGTCGACACGCTCGAGCGGTTCAAACAAGCCCATGGCTGGGTCGATCTGGGACGTGAGTTTATCCGCGATCCTGACCGCTATTTCAGCTGGTGGAGCTATCGTTCCAAGGATTGGAAGGTGAATGATCGCGGGCGGCGGCTCGATCACATGTGGGCGAGCCCCGAGCTTGCCGCGCAAGCCACTGGCCACCGTCTGCGCGAAGATGCGCGCGACTGGGAGAAGCCAAGCGATCATATCCCGCTGATCACGGAGTTTGCGCTCTGAGTGTAGGTTCTCCCTCGCCCTCTCGCCGCGTGGCGCAGGCGGTGGACGCGCTGCGCCATGGCTGGCCGATTGCGTTTGATGGGGGGCCTGTTGTCTTGCCGGCCGAGACTGCGATTGCGACCGGTGCGACATCGGAAAAGATGCTGATTTCTGCGGCCCGCGCGCTCACTTTGAAACTTGCAAACCAGCGCGAGGCGGCAGTTCCTCACGCACCCGTTCTGATCCGCAGCGGTGAGCCCTTTGCCTTGAACGAAGCACGCGCAGTGGCAGACCCGGCGCTTGACCTGAAACACCCGTTCAAGGGGCCCTACAAAGCCGAGGCGTTGGAGTGGCGCGAGATTGCCGAGGCGGCGCTGGAGCTTGCCCGGATTGCAGGAATTCTGCCTGCCTTTCTGGTCGATCCGACCGATCCGGGCGAAACTGTGCCGGTTGCAGCGAGTGATCTGTCGGAATGGAGCGAGCGCAGGCAATTGAACATCGCGACCCGCGCCAGATTGCCGGTCGCAGCTTGCGACACAGCTGAGATTGTAGCCTTTCGAAGTGCAGACGATACCCGCGAGCATGTCGCTCTGATCATCGGGGATCAGAGCGGAGACAAGGTTCCGCTCATCCGTCTACATTCCGAGTGCCTGACCGGCGATATATTGGGCAGCCTCAAATGCGATTGCGGCCCGCAATTGGATGCTGCGCTGGCCGCCATGGCGGATCATGCGGCGGAGAGCGGCGGTTGGGGCGCTTTGCTATATATGCGTCAGGAGGGGCGCGGTATCGGCCTGATCAACAAACTGCGCGCTTACCGCTTGCAGGATCAAGGGTTCGACACTGTCGAAGCCAATGAGCGGCTTGGCTTGCCCGATGAATCTCGCGATTTTGCTACGGCTGCGCGCATGCTCTATCTGTTAGGCGCGCGGAGGATCCGGCTGATGACGAACAATCCCAAGAAAGTCGCCGCGCTTGAGGCGGCAGGCATCACAGTGAACGAACGGGTGCCGCATCAACTGCCTGATAATCCGCACAATGCGCGCTATCTCGCCACAAAGCGCGACAAGTCAGGGCATCTCCTCGAATGAGTATCGCCTACCGCCCGGAAGAGCCGGACGACCGGCGCCCGATCTTCAAGCTCACCGAAACCGCATTCAAAGACATGCCTTTCAGTGATGGCGACGAGCAAGAGCTGGTGGACCGGCTGCGCAAAGACGGCGACCTGGCGTTATCTTTAGTCGCGGAAACCTCTGAAGGCATTATCGGCCATATCGCGTTCTCCCCTGTAACGATCAGTGATGGCACCACAAACTGGTACGGCTTGGGGCCGGTCTCTGTCTGGCCCGAATTGCAAGGCAGAGGTATCGGCAGTGCATTGATCAATCGCGGGATTACGCAGATGCGCGCAATGGGTGCGAAAGGGATCGTGCTATTGGGAAGCCCTGAATACTATTCACGCTTTGGCTTCAAATCGGACCCGTCGCTTGCCTATCCCGGGCCGCCGGCTGAGTATTTTCAATATCTTACCCTCGTCGGTGTACGACCGACGGGTACAGTCAAATTCGCCCCAGGATTTGAATGATCAATAACTCCACTCGTCGCAATTCTTGAAATATTTTACACATTGCGCCCTTGGCGCTTGTATCTAGGCCGCGCTAAGAAGCGGTCAAATTCAGGAGGAAGTACCAATGAAGAAGTTTGCATACACCCTACTAGCCGGCGCTGGAGCGTTGACATTGGCAGCTTGCGGGGGCGCGGACGATGCGTCGATCGAAGCAGAAGCCGACACGGTCGAAATGCCGGCAGACGCCGCGCTTGAAGGCGTGGAGGAAGAGGCTGTTGAAGATACAGGTGCGGCAGACGAACCCGCTGCGGTCACCGAGGAAACAGCAACCGAAGCGGCTGATGCAGCCGCGGATGTCGCAGCAGCAGCCGAAGCGGCCGCAGCTGAGCTAGGCGTCGAAGAGTAACAGGCCAAGCGCGGCTTTTTGCCAGATTGTAAAGCGGACGGGTTGCCATCGGGCGATTCGTCCGCTTTTGCTTATAGGCGAGAGAAAGCCTGCCACATTGAGCAGGCGACATGGGGCTCGCTGAAACCGATTGAACGAGCTGCAAAGAGAGGACGCTAGAACCGATGTCGCAATCCGGAATGGACCCAGAAACCTTCGAACAGTTTATCGAGCAGCTGGACCGCTATGTGCGAGAGCGGCTGATCCCGGCGGAGAAGGACGTGATCGAGAACGATCGCCTGCCCGATGATATCGTTGAAGAGATGAAGGAGATGGGTCTGTTCGGGCTGACTGTGCCGGAAGAATATGGCGGCGCAGGCCTGAATACCACGCAATATGCGCGCACCGTGCGATCGATGAGCTATGCCGCGCCTGCGTTCCGCTCAATCTTCTCGATCAACGTCGGCATGTTCAATTCCGCGATCAAGAATGGCGCGACCGAAGCGCAAAAGGCAGAATGGTGGCCGCGTGTCGCGGCGGGTGAAATCGCCTGTTTCGGCCTCACCGAACCAGGCTCTGGCAGCGACAGTGCCGCGATGCAGACTTTCGCCAAACCCGACCCAAGCGGCAATGGCTGGGTGCTCAATGGCACCAAGCGATACATCACCAACGCCCCGCATGCGAATGTTGCGCTGATCATGGCGCGCACCGAGAAAGAGGCATTGCCCAAGAACGCGCATGTCAGCGCTTTCATCGTGCCTATGGATACGCCGGGCATTTCCACCGGCAGCCCTGACAAGAAGATGGGCCAGTCAGGCGCGCATATCTCCGATGTCATCCTGGATGATGTGCATGTGCCTGGCGAAGCGCTACTTGGCGGTGAAACGGGCAAGGGTTTTCGCTTTGCCATGATGAGCCTCGACAATGGCCGTATTTCGGTAGGCGCGGCCAGCACCGGCTATGCCCGCCGTGCGCTCGACAGCGCGCTGCGCTATGCCAATGAACGCAAGGCCTTTGGTGAGCCGATCGCGAACTTCCAGCTGATCCAGCAGATGCTCGCTGAGAGCGAAACGGAAATCTACGCCGCGGAAGCCATGATGGCAGATGTCACCGCGCGCGCTGACCGTGGAGAGAACATTCTCGTCAAGGCTGCCGCGTTCAAGGTCTTCGCATCCGAGATGTGCGGCCGTGTTGTTGACCGCGTGGTTCAGATTTATGGCGGCGCAGGCTATCTGGCGGAATACGATGCAGAGCGTTTCTTCCGTGATGCGCGCATCTACCGCATTTACGAAGGCACAACGCAAATCCTGCAGCTCCAGATCGCGAAGCATATGCTCAGGGATTGGGCGGTGGTACACGGCTGATGTACAACCTTTTAGACGACCTTTCCCTCATCGAAGTTTCAAGCTTCGTCGCTTCACCCACCATCGGGCTCTATTGCGCGCAAATGGGCGCCGAGGTGATCCGGGTCGACCACAAGGCAGGCGGGCTCGACTACGACCGATATATGCTGACGAAGGAGGGCCGCAGCTTAAGCTGGGAGAACCTCAACCGCGCCAAGAAATCGGTCGCGCTGGATTTGCGTAGTGGCGAAGGACGCGAGCTTTGCGTCGAGCTGGCGCGCAAAACCGGGCAATGCGTTACCAATCTGCCCGAGAAGAGCTTCCTTAGCCATGCGGCTTTGTCCGAAGGGCGGCCCGATATGGTCAGCGTGCGCATCATGGGCTGGCACGATGGGCGGCAGGCGATGGACTTCACAGTCAACGCTGCAAGCGGATACCCGTTGATGTGCGGACCGGAAGATTGGGACATGGCCACAGCGCCCCCGGTCAACCAGGTTCTGCCCGCGTGGGATTTCATCACCGGGGCCTATGGCGCCTTTGCCCTGCTCGCCGCATTGCGCCACCGCGATGCGAGCGGCGAAGGCAGCGAAGTGCGTATCCCGCTGGGAGATGTCGCCATCGGCACCATGGCAAACAGCGGATCGATGGCAGAAATGCTTTATCGCGGGGCAGACCGTGAGCGTTTGGGTAACGCGATCTGGGGCGCGTTTGGACGTGATTTCAGGAGCCTGGACAACCAACGCTTCATGGTCGCGGCACTCACGCCCAAACAGTGGGACGGGCTGGTTGCTGCCTTTGGCCTCACCGAAGAGATCGCTGCACTAGAAGCAGAATTGGGCGTCCGCTTCGCCGACGGTGATCGCCCCCGCTTCGAACACCGCCACCGGCTGTTCGACCTGTTCCAGCAAGCGGCAGGGCAGCACGATTACAATGATCTTGCCGCACGGATGAGCGAGTACGGCTGCACATTCGAGCGTTACCGTACCATGCACGAAGCCGCGAACGACCCGGAGTTGGTGACCGAGAACCCGCTGTTCGGACCGTCGCCCGCAAACCCGTCAGGCTTCGAGTATCCCGCCACACGCAGCTTTGCGAACATGCCGGAGAAACAGGTCGGCGACCCTGCACCTGCACCATATCTCGGCCAACACAGTGAAGAGGTTTTGGCCGAGCGACTTGGCCTATCCTCTGGAGCGATTGGCAAGCTGATCGATGCAGGCACGGTAGCTCTTTCAGACAAGGAAACACGATGACCAAGAGACGCGCCGCTATTGTTTCACCCTTGCGTACGCCGGTGGGCAAGTTCCTCGGCACGCTCGCCCCATTGGACGCCGGCAAGCTGGGTGCGGTTATCCTGAAGGCGTTGATCGAACGCAGCGGCATTGACCCGGCGCGGGTCGACGATGTTGTCTTCAGTCAGGGCTATGGCAATGCCGAAGCGCCCGCGATTGGCCATTGGAGCTGGCTGGCCGCGGGACTGCCGATCGAAGTTCCCGGTTTCCAGCTGGACCGCCGCTGCGGGTCAGGCGTGCAGGCAGTCGCGACTGCAGCGATGATGGTGGAAACAGGCATGGCCGATGTCGTCGTCGCGGGCGGCTGTGAAAGCATGTCGAATGTCGAGCATTACACCACCGATCTCAGGAACGGCGTGCGCATGGGCGATATGACGCTGCACGATCGCCTCAGCCGCGGGCGTTTGATGAGCCAGCCGATCGAGCGGTTCGGGATCATCACCGGCATGATCGAAACGGCAGAAAATCTGGCCAAGGATTACAACATTGCGCGCGAAGAGGCGGACGCTTTCGCTGTCCGCTCTCACCAGAACGCTGCCAAGGCGTGGGAAGAAGGCAAGTTTGCCGCTCATCTCGTGCCGGTTGAAGTGCCACAGCGGCGCGGCGATCCTGTAAGATTCGATCACGACGAAGGCTATCGCGCGGATGCCTCGATCGAAACGCTCGGTGCCTTGCGCGCGATTGATCTGAAGCGCGATCCCGATGCCATCGTCACAGCAGGCAATGCCAGCCAGCAGAACGATGCGGCTGCCGCTTGTCTTGTCGTAGCGGAAGACAAGCTGGAAGAGCTGGGCCTCTCGCCTTCGCTCTGGTTCAACGGCTGGGCGGCGGCAGGCTGTGACCCTTCGCGCATGGGTATCGGCCCTGTCCCCGCGGTCGAGCGGTTGTTCGCGCGCACCGGCATGGGCTGGGATGATATCGGCCTGGTCGAGCTTAACGAGGCCTTTGCCCCGCAAGTGCTCGCCGTGCTGAAAGGCTGGGGCTGGTCCCACGATGACAGCCGCCGAGACATCCTGAACGTAAATGGTTCAGGCATTTCGCTGGGCCACCCGATCGGTGCGACCGGCGGGCGTATTCTGGCTGACATGGCAGCGGAGATGCATCGGCGCGAAGTTCGCTTCGGGCTGGAAACAATGTGCATCGGCGGCGGGCAAGGAATCGCGGCGATATTCGAACGCGCGACGTAATCGTGATAGGATGCACGCATGACTGAGTGGGACAATTGGATCGGACGCGAGCAGGTGCAGCGTGACACGCTCGACAATGCGCTCGCCAATCGCTGGTCCGCGACCTTTGACCTTGATGCATCTGCAATCGGCATGATGCCGCAGGGCATTCATCTGTGCCTTTGCACGCCCGAGGCGCCGCAGGCTGCACTGGGCGAAGATGGCCATCCAAAGCGCGACGAAAGCGACCAGAGCTTTTTCCCGCCGATCCCGCTGCCGCGCCGGATGTGGGCGGCGAGCGAGATCGAGTTTCTGGAACCAATTCCCATTGGCGCGGATATCGAGCGCACCAGCCGCATTGTTTCGATTGCCGAGAAAGACGGCAAGAGTGGCAAGCTTGGCTTTGTCGATGTCGAGCATGAGACCAGGTCCGACGGCCTGAGCGCGGTGCGCGAGACTCAGACTCTGGTTTACCGCGATGCGGTGGCGGGGGATGCTCCGCTTAGCCCGCCCGAGCCGGGCGACGGGATTTTCGAACCGTCTGCGTGGGAAATGCACGAAGTTTTGACACCCGATCCGCGGTTATTGTTCCGTTTCTCTGCGCTGACATTCAACACGCATCGGATTCACTATGATCTGCCCTATGCGCGCGATGTTGAGCGCTATCGCGGTTTGGTCGTGCACGGGCCGCTGATGGCAAGTCTGCTGCTGCAAATGGCCGCGAAAGTGCTGGGCGAGAACAAGCTCAAGACCTTCAATTTCCGCGCCGTCAGCCCGGCAATTGCGGACGAGCCGCTGCATATGGCGATGCGCAAGTCAGGTGACGGCTACGAGCTCGGCACTTTTGCGAGCGATGGCAGGCAATGCGTAAAGGCGTCTGCTACCGCCTAATCTTCCATATCCACCGGATAGTCTGCGATGGGATCTAGCATTGAGTAGCTCTCCCGCTGCGGTTCACGACCCAGCTCGGGAAACTCCAATGGCGGCGGGTCGATATGCGTATCTGGCAAGCGGTTCAGTAAGTCGCGAACCAACGTCAGCCGCCCAAGCTTCTGGTCATTGAAATCCACCAGCGTCCAGGGCGCCCACTCAGTGTGGGTTGCTTGCAGCATCGCTTCGCGCGCTTGCGTATATGCATCGTATTTGTCGCGCGCCGCGAGATCGATGGGTGAGAGTTTCCAGCGCTTGAGCGGATCCTCCAGCCGTTCGCGCAGCCGCTCTTCCTGTTGCGCCTGATCAGTCGTCAGCCAGTATTTGAACAGCACGATACCATCATCGACCAGCTGCTTTTCAAAGACCGGGGCTTGCTTCAGGAATACCTCTACCTGCGCGTCATCCGCAAAGCCCATCACTTTCTCTACGCCCGCGCGATTGTACCAGCTGCGGTCAAACAACACGATTTCGCCCGCATGCGGAAGGTGCTTTACATAGCGCTGGAAATACCACTGGGATTGCTCGTCTTCGCTCGGCTTTGACAGAGCAACTGTCCGGCACTGGCGCGGATTGAGCCGGCCACTGACTGCGCGGATCGCGCCGCCCTTGCCCGCGGTGTCTCGCCCTTCGAAGATTACACAAATCCGCGCACCTGTGGTTCGCGCCCAGCGCGCCATCGCCACCAGTTCTTCCTCCAATGGCTCTAGCAACACTTCATATTGCTTGCGATTAAGCTTCTCCAAGCGCACCTCCTGTTTGCACAGCCCGTTCGGGCGTGGTATAGTTACAACTGAAACTATGGCTACACTCGCAGAACCACAGCAGGATTATTCAACCCTGCCCGATTTGCCGGCGGATGTCTTTACTGCGCCGCTGAAAAAACCCGCGCATGTGGGCGATGACTGGCTGGAGCCGGCGCAGACGGACTATACCTCAGAAGATCACCAGGTTTGGGATGACCTTTTTGCGCGCCAAATGGAGGTATTGCCCGGTAGAGCGGCAACGGCGTTCATGGCGGGCCTTGAGAAGCTGGACCTCGGCCGCGGCGGCGTGCCGGAGTTCGGCAAAATGTCAGAAGAGTTGAACGCGCTCACGGGCTGGAGCGTTGTGCCTGTACCGATGCTGATCCCTGATCACGTGTTCTTCTGGCATCTGGCCAATCGCCGTTTCCCGGCTGGCAATTTCATCCGCACACGCGACACCTTCGACTACATTCAGGAACCTGACGTATTCCACGACGTGTTCGGGCACGTGCCCATGCTGACCGACCCGGTTTTCGCGGACTATATGCAGGAATATGGCCGCGCCGGGTGGAAGGCGATGCGCTACAATCACCTCAAGGCGCTGGGCGCGCTCTATTGGTACACGGTCGAGTTCGGCCTGATCGAAGAAGCGCCCGATGACATCCGCGCCTATGGAGCCGGCATCCTGTCAGGCCCGACTGAAGCCGTCTTCTCTGTCGAAGCGGAAAGCCCCAACCGGATCATGCTGAATGTCGATCGCGTTATGCGGACTGACTATGTGATCAGCGATCTTCAGCCGACATACTTCGTGATCGAAAGCTTTGAAGATCTCTATCGACAAACCGTCGAGCGCGATTTTGACCGGCTCTATCGCAGCCTGGGCCCTAGCTTCACTTATGCCAATACTGCGGTGATCGATGTCGACAACGTCCTGAACCGGGGCACGCAAGAGTATATGCTGCGCGGTGGGCGCGGATCAGGCGCCAAACCGGTTTGATTTGAAGAATCGGCCTCTCAGGCGGAGGTTCGGTCGAGCATGAGCTTGCTGATCGCGACCAGCACAGCTGCCCCAACTATCGATGCGCCCAACGCTGTCCAGCTGAGGCCGCCGAGAAACGCCCAATTGTTCGCGAACAGGCCGGAAATCAGCGCGCCAACCAATCCGAAGCCGATGTCGCGCCGGATACCCGGCACGTTTTCGGTGCGCGTCAGGATCGCGGCAAGCCAGCCGATAAGCGATCCGATAAAGATGAAGCACAATAGGGACATAGGTTCCAAGCGTATCTAAAATCTGAGTTCCTCTATTCCTGTAACATCGCGGAGGGATAAAGGTTCCAAGATCAGAAAATCGCCAGCAACGCCGCACCAAGCAAGACGCGGTACACCACAAAGACCATCATCGAGGCTTTCCTGAGGAAATTCATCAGAAAAGCCATTGTTGCAAAGGCCGCGATAAAGGTGAAAATTCCGGCCCAGAGGGCATCCCAGGCAAGCTTTGTTCCTGCTTCGAATATCTCCGGCACGATCAAAACCCCGGCGCCTGCGACTGCCGGGATCGACAGCAAGAACGAGAATCGCGCAGCTTCGACACGCTGATATCCAAGGAACCGGGCCGCGGTCATGGTTACGCCTGAACGGCTTGTGCCGGGAATGATCGCCAGCGCCTGTGCAAGGCCGACGATCAAGCCATCGCGCCAGCTCATATCTTCGAAAACTTTGACTTCCTTGCCGACCTTGTCCGCAAGGCCGAGCAGCACCCCGTAAAGGATCAGGTTCACCGCGATCAGATCGACAAAGCGGATCGAATTCATCAGATCGCCATCGACAATCTCGATACCGAACACGCTTTCCGCAAGCCCGTTGAACGCGCCCATCTTGATCGAAAGCCCGAATAGGACCGCGGGGATCGTGCCAATCACGATCCACCAGAACAGGCGCCGCTCTGCCGGCGCATTGGCCGCGGAGGAGCCAATCCCGATACTGGCTAAACCGCCGCGCGCCAAAACCACTACGTCTTTGAAAAAATAGACGATGATCGCCAGCAATGACCCCACATGCACCGCGACATCGATCAGCGGGCCTTGGTCCGGCAAATCCGTAAGATACGGGATCAGGATCAAATGCCCTGACGATGAAATCGGCAGGAACTCAGTGACCCCCTGAACGATCGCAATAAGAAGCTGCTGAAACAGTGTCATGCCTTGCGCCTAAGAGCCAAAGGGCAGAACAAGTCAAGCGACCTGCCCTGCCCATCTGTGATTTTGCGTTTGCTGCGGTTGCTTACCAGATGCGGATGCGTTCTTCCGGCGGTAGGTAGAGCTCATGCTCTTCCGTCACGTTGAACGCTTCGTACCAGGCATCCAGGTGACGCACGGCGTTGTTCAAGCGGAACGTACCGGGAGGGTGGTTCGCTGTCATCACGCGGTTGCGCAGGCTTTCCTCGCGTTCCATCCCGCGCCAGATTTGCGCAAAGCCCAGGAAGAACCGCTGATCGCCGGTCAATCCGTCAATCACAGGAGCTTCCTCGCCGCCAAGCGAAATGCGATAGGCGCGATAGGCCATTTGCAATCCAACCACATCGCCTAGCGTCTCTCCCATGGATTGTGGGCCGCGCAGGCAGACTGGCCCTTCGGGGCTATCAACCGGGCAATAGGCTTCGATGAATTCTGCCATGCGGGCCGTGAATTGCTCGAAACCTTCGCGATCTTCGTCCTGCCACCAATTCCGCAACTTGCCTGTTGCATCATATTGAGAGCCCTGGTCGTCATAGCCATGACCAATCTCGTGGCCGATAACTGCGCCGATGCCGCCGTAATTGACAGCCGGATCGGCATTGCCACCAAAAAATGGCGGCTGCAGGATCGCGGCAGGGAACACGATACGGTTTGTGAGCGGCGAGTAATACGCATTCACCGTTTGCGGCAGCATGCCCCATTCGGTCGGGTCAACCGGCTTGTCCAAATCCTTCAGCGCGTCTGCGCGCGCCCATGCGATGGTATTTATCCGGTTGGCGAGCGGGTCGTCCGCGGTGATGTCCAAACCTTCGTAGGTTTCGAATTCATCCGGATAGCCCACCATCGGCACGAAGCCGTTGAGCTTCTCGGTGGCCTGCTCGATCGTTGCATTGGTCATCCACTCGTTTTCTTCGAGCGCCTTGCCCATCGCCAGCTTGAGATTGCCAACCAGTGTTTCCATCCGCGCCTTGCTTTCAGGCGGGAAGAAGCGCGCCACATACAGTGTGCCGAGCTGCTCACCCAGCTGCCCCTCAACTGCATCAATCGCGCGTTTCCAACGTGGGCGCTGCTCAGTGCGTCCACCAATTGTCTTGCCGAAGAATTCGAAATTGGCATCGTCGAGTTCGCTCGAGAGAACTGACGCATTTCCTGACAGGAACTGCGCCGCCATATAGGCTTTGATTGTGGCCAGCGGCGTCTCTGTCAGCAGTTGCATCATCGCGGGCAAGCCGCCGCCAATCATCCCCAGCTGCTCGCTGGTCAGGCTGTATTCCGCGATTTCATCTTCGGTCGGCGGGATTTGCGACACTAGATAACGCGCCTGTCCGTCAAACTTGCCAGCGGAAATCACGGTCTCGATCGGAAATCCACCAGAGAGCGCCTTCAACTCATCAAGGGTCAGCTCGTTATAGGTAAGGTTGGGCATGCGGAAAATCTGCCGCGCCCACTCCAGCTTTGCGACCTTGTGTTCAAAGGCATAGACCGCTTCGGCCGCGGCGGCCGGGTCCTGATAACCAGCAGCATCAAGCAGTTTGGTCAGATACCCCTTATAGGCGCTGCGGATTTCGAGATTGCTCTCTGAATCGACCAGATAATAGTCGCGATCGGGCAGTCCCATGCCGTCAAAACCGATTGAGACCGCGTGATCGGTCGGGTTGCGCGAGTCGACGGTTACGCCTGCACTCACCAGCGCCGGATAGCCGGGTGTCTCAAACAGCTCCGCCAGGCGGGCTAGGTCAGGTGCTGCGAAAATCTCGTTGAGATAAGGCTGTGCCGGGGCAAGGCCGCTTGCATCAATTGCGTCCATATCGAGATAGGCATTGTAGGCATCGACGATCCGGCGCGCAGTCGTACCCGGCTCAGGGTTCGATGCGACAAGATCCGCAATCAGCGTCTCGACATCGGCGACCGACTTCTCCCGCAGCATGTCAAACGCGCCATAGCGCTGGCGGTCGCCCGGGATCTCGTTATTCGCAACCCACAGTCCGTTGACATAAGCGTCGAAGTCATCGCCCGGTGCGCGCGACTGATCAATCATGTCCAGTCCAACGCCCCAGGTGCCGAAATCCATGGTCGGCGAAGACGGCGCTTCTGTTGTAGTTTCTGCTTCGGTTGTGGTCTGGTCAGCCAGCGCCGGTGCGGCGATGACAAGCGCGATTGCGCTGGTGCCTGTGGCAAGCAATTGCCTAATCATAAATGCGTCCCCAAGATTGACGAGTCTCGGCGTGATCTCGCCGAATTCCATTGCAACGCCTTAAACGGAATTTCGCTCCCGCGCCGTCGTTTGTCGGAAATGTGCGCAGTTGGTCGAGAATTGCAGGCTTCAAGCGGCCTCGTGCGAAGCAAATTGCAGCTTTGCCAAACGCGCGTAAAGCCCACCTGCACTGGACAGTTGCTCATGCGTCCCTTGCTCGGCAATCCGGCCTTCATCGAGCACGATGATACGGTTCGCTGCGCGAACGGTCGCCAAGCGGTGCGCAATGACCAGCGTCGTGCGATCTTTCATCAGTTCATCGAGCGCTTGCTGAACCAATTGTTCGCTTTCGGCATCCAGCGCGCTGGTCGCTTCATCGAGCAACAGAATCGGCGCATCGCGCAGCAATGCCCGCGCAATGGCGATCCGTTGCTGCTGCCCGCCTGAAAGGCGCGTGCCGCTTTCACCCAGATAGGTATCAAGCCCATCTGGCAAGTCGCGCAGGAAAGCCTCCGCACTGGCCGCGCGCGCCGCTTCCCAGATTTCTTCCTCGCTCGCGCCCCATTTACCGTAGCGCAGGTTGTCGCGTGCGGTTGCACTAAACAGCACGCCGTCTTGCGGAACAAAGGCGATGCGTTCGCGCACATCGGCTGGATCGGCTCTGGTCAGCGGAATGCCATCCAAGCGGATAGTGCCGGCCTGCGGATCGTAAAACCGCTCTGCCAGCTGGAAAATGGTCGACTTGCCCGCACCTGACGGCCCGACAATGGCAACCGTTTCGCCCGGTTCGATTTCCAATGTGAAATCCTGAAGCGCGGCGGTTTCCGGACGCGTGGGATAGCGGAATGTGACATTACGGAATGACAATCCGCCGCGCGCCGGCATTGGCAAGGCTTGCGGCTTCTCCGGCGCGGCGATGGTCGGTTTGGCGTTCAATAGCTCGTTCAGCCGGCTGGCTGCACCGGCCCCGCGCAAAAGATCGCCATAGACTTCGGTCAATGAACCGAATGAGCCGGCAACGATCCCGCCGGTCAGGACAAATGCAAAGATTGTTCCGCCGGAAATGGTCCCTTCAGAGACCGCTATGGCTCCGCGCCACATCATCATGGTCACGCCGCCGAAAATCAGCACGATCACGATAGATGTCATTGCGGCGCGCAAGGCGATGCGCCGCTTTGCCGTCTGAAATGTACGTTCGACAGCACCGCCGAACCGCTCCGCTTCGCGCGTTTCCTGACCGAAGGCCTGCACGATCTTCATCGAAGAAAGCACTTCAGTCACCATTGCACCCACATCCGCGACACGATCCTGGCTCGAACGCGCGACAGAACGGATTCTGCGCCCGAACAGCATGATCGGTATGATGACGAGCGGTATGCCCATCAGCAGCCCCAGCGTGAGATTAGGCACCAGGAACAGGAGCAGTATCGTGCCGCCAATCGCGGTCAGCGTATTGCGCAAGGCGATAGAGACCGTCGTACCGACTACCTGTTCGATAACCGCGGTGTCGCTGGTCATCCGGCTGGAGATTTCCTTCGGACTGTTCTCTTCGTAGAAGCTGGGCGACAAGCGCAGCAGATTGCGTTGCACCTGCAACCTGATATCGGCAACAACCCGTTCCCCGATCCAGCTGACGAAGTAAAACCTCAGCGCCGTGCCGATTCCCAACACGAACACAATCATCAGCAGATATTGGAAAGCTTCCGCAATCTGCGCTGATCCTGCGGTGCCGCCAAAGGCTTCGTCAATAATGACTTTGAATCGCCATGGGATTGCCAGCGTAGCCGCCGCCGTGACGAGCAAAGCAACAAACGCCAGCAGAATCTGGCGGGGATACTTGGCCGCAGCCGCATAGACCATTTTCAGCGGGCCAAGCGATTTGGCCTTGGGCGGCTCGCTCGCCGCTCCGTCAGCCTCGGCCTTGTTCCGGCGAAATAGACCCTTGCGCGCCGGCTGGTTCTCGATTGTTTCGTTTTGCCCGTCCATTGCTTGCCACAGGTAGTCATACACTCCGCAAATTTCACGTGATAATTCTGCATGCTTGCAATGCGATTCCGAGAACTGCGGAAAATTGTGCATTGCACAATGTCCTTGAAGGGTTCAAGAACCCTCTCCCAACCGCTCGGCAAGAGGCGGGATGCCTAACAACACACAGGGGAACGCCTTGCTTTATCACGCCTACGAGTTGCAAAGATCATGGCTCAACAGCGCGAGCGCAGTTGCTTCGATCGGCGCGGAATTTCTGACTAACCCGGCTAACCCGCTTTCCTATACGGGCGTGGGGCCAATGGCAGCTTCGGCACTGGATGTTTTCGCTCATGCAACCGCGTCATACAGCAAGCCCGCCTTTGGCATCGAGTATGTCGAGGTCGATGGCGAACGCCATCCCGTGGAAGAAGCGACAGTCGTCAATCGCCCGTTCGGTGATCTCAAGCGGTTTCGCCACACCGGTCTGCCCGAAAATTCGCCGCGCCTTCTGATTGTCGCACCCATGAGCGGGCACTACGCCACGCTATTGCGTGGTACAGTCCAGCGCATGCTAGAAAGCTGTATTGTCTACATAACCGACTGGGCCGATGCGAAACTGGTGCCGATGCATGAAGGCACTTTCGATCTGGACGACTACATCGATTATCTTATCGCATTTCTCGAGCAGATCCGCGTCGAGGGTCAGGGCGACCGCCCGCATATGATGGCAGTTTGCCAGCCATCGGTCCCCGCTTTCGCCACTACCGCGCTGATGAACCTGCATAAGGACCCGGCGACGCCCAAGACCCTTACCATGATGGGTGGGCCGATTGACACGCGCGAAAGCCCGACAACGGTGAACAATCTGGCCATGGAGCGCCCGATTGAATGGTTCCGGAATTCAGTGATTGCCACTGTTCCGATGAATTATCGCGGGTCAGGTCGCAAGGTTTATCCGGGCTTTATGCAGCTTGCGAGCTTCATGAGCATGAATCTGGGTAGCCACATGATGAGCCATTACGAGATGTTCAAGCATCTTACCGCCGGCGACGAAGACAGTGCTCAAACGACCAAGGATTTCTATGACGAGTATCGTGCCGTTTGCGATATGACTGCGGAATTCTATCTCCAGACTGTCGAGGAAGTTTTCCAGAAGCACTCGATCCCCAATGGCGAATTCCGCCACAAGGGCGAGATTGTCGACCTTGGCAAGATTGCGGACACGGCTTTGTTGGCGATTGAAGGTGAGCGCGACGATATCTCCGGGCTGGGCCAGACCAAGGCTGCGCTTGATCTTGCGACGGGCCTGTCAGCCAAGAAAAAGCAATACTACATGGCCGAAGGCGCGGGGCATTACGGGATTTTCAATGGCAGCAAATGGCGCAACAATGTGGCGCCGGTTGTCGAGGATTTCATTGCCACCCACGGGTGACGACTGTTCCGTCAGGGACGCAGGTCAGGATCGGCCTCGTCTTCGTCCTCCAGCTGTATGCCGAGAGTGTTGAGGAACATTGAAACCTGCGTATATTGGCCAACCGTAAACGCCAAATCCATGCGGCCTTTGGTTCCCAGCTCTTCGAGCGCTTCCCATGTCGCGTCAGACACGTGATGGTCTGACACCAGCTCATCAGCCGCTCTCAGCATCGCAGCCTCGATGGGTGCCCAGCCTTCGGCGCCAGGCCCTTGCTTGATCCGAGCAATGTCCTCCTCAGTCAGACCACACATCTTGCCAATGCGAGTATGCTGCGCAAACTCATAGCCTGATTTGCACAGCCAGCCGACCCGCAGGATCACGATCTCGCGCTCGCGTGGTGGCAGGCCATTCCTTCGGGAAAGGATGTAGTTGCCCCACGCAAGAAACGCCGAGAGAGCGTCCGGCGCATGCGCCAATGTGCGGAAGATATTGAGTACGCGCCCGCCGCCAACCTTGCTGTCAGGGTTGGCGAAGGGGGCGAGTGCCTTGGCCTGCTCCTCGTCGAGCTGCTCCAGATCGAGCGGCGCGACACGAGGAGACTTCAGGCGCATCAGAAAACCTCGAACATCCCGGCTGCACCCATGCCGCCGCCGACGCACATAGTCACGACGACATATTTCGCGCCTCGACGCTTGCCTTCGATCAGCGCGTGGCCGACGCAGCGCGCGCCGGTCATGCCATAGGGGTGCCCGATCGAGATCGAGCCGCCATTGACGTTGAGAATGTCGTTGTCGATGCCCAGCTTGTCACGGCAATAGAGCACTTGCACAGCGAAAGCTTCGTTGAGTTCCCACAGGCCAACCTCGTCCATCTTCACACCGGTTTGCTTCAGCAGCTTCGGGATCGCGAAGACCGGGCCAATGCCCATTTCGTCGGGCTCCGTGCCCGCGACCGCCATACCGACATAGCGGCCAAGCGGTTGAAGCCCTTTTCGCTCAGCAACCTTGGCTTCCATCAGCACGCTGGCGGAGGAGCCGTCCGACAACTGCGATGCATTGCCTGCGGTAATGCACATGCCCGGGCCCATGACCGGCTGAAGCGATTGAAGGCCTTCCAGCGTGGTTGAAGGGCGGTTGCCTTCGTCCTTGGTGATCGTGGTTTCGACCATCGAGACTTCGCCGGTCTCCTTGTCCTTGACCCCCATCGTGGTGGTGACAGGCACGATCTCGTCATCGAATTTGCCAGCTTCCTGACCAGCGGCCGTACGCATCTGCGATTGCAGCGCATATTCGTCCTGCGCTTCGCGGCTGATATTGTAACGCTTGGCGACGGTTTCTGCCGTGCCGAGCATCGGCATATAGACGTCCTTGTGCATCGCGATCAGCGACTTGTCAGGCGCAACGCGCATTTCCGGGGTCTGGACCAAGGAAATCGAATCCTGACCGCCGCCAACAACGATATCCATATTGTCGACGATGATTTGCTTGGCGGCAGTGCTGATCGCCATCAGGCCCGAAGAGCACTGACGGTCAATCGTTTGGGCGGCAACTGTCACCGGCGCGCCGCCGCGCAGCGCGACCTGGCGGCCGATATTGCCTGCTTGCGTTCCCTGGGTCAGGACCGCGCCCCATACCACATCGTCGATTTCACCGGCATCGATGCCTGAACGCTCGACAGCGGCTGCGAATGAGAACGAGCCGAGCGTCGCGCCCGGAGTTGCATTGAAACCGCCTTTGTAAGCGCGCCCAATTGGCGTGCGGGCGGTAGATACGATGACTGCATCACGTGACATAATGGGGGGTCCTTTCGAAAGGTATACGATCCAGCCCCGCTGTTTGCGGAGCTTGATTTTGACTAAGATCCGGTCAGATCAGACGAAGAATTGCGTGATCCACTCGCACATCAGCGCGGGCTTATCCTCACCTTCGATCTCGATGGTGATTTCGGCTGTCTGCTGCCATTGCCCCGGGCGCTTTTCGATCATTTCGACCAGCTTCCAATGGCCGCGGATGCGCTTGCCGACGCGCACAGGCGCGATGAAGCGGGTTTTGTTGCCGCCATAGTTCACACCCATTTTCACGTTATCGATCTTGGGAATGTCGCTGTTTGCAGACAGATACGGGATCATCGACAGTGTCATGAAGCCGTGCACGATCGTACCGCCGAACGGCGTCAGCTTGGCCTTCTCTTCATCAATATGGATGAATTGGTGGTCGCCTGTTGCGTCAGCAAACATGTTCACCTTGTCCTGAGTCATCTCGACCCATTCACTGGTGCCAATGTTTTCGCCGACCTTTGCTGCCAAATCCTGTGGGGTCATGGGACTCTCCTCCTCAATTCGTATGTAGCGGGCAAGACTCGCCCGCATGTTGCAGTCTACATGGCGCATCAGCGCCAAGAGCGCAATGAGCTTTCCGTAAACGTCAACCTGCCGTTACGGAATCGCGCCTCAAAACACCGGTTTTCGGCCCCGCAAGCGCCAATCGAGACGCCTTTGGCGGCG